>Ga0316209_1000709_pt1 | contig 48902 bp, 45 predicted proteins | sample 6monopyrite_MG_FD_204945 | JGI IMG/M metagenome (GOLD analysis project Ga0316209, IMG submission 204945) | Microbial mat bacterial communities from mineral coupon in-situ incubated in ocean water Damariscotta River, Maine, United States -... | ecosystem: Environmental > Aquatic > Marine >...
GGTTGCGCGGGGTAAAGAACTTGCTCGCGACCGCGCGGTATTCGCGATGGTCGGGGTTATCCATCTCGATGATCGTGCGCATCGGGACGGCGCTCTCACCGCGAAGATCCATCGCTTCAAGACGCTCTAAGTTGATGCCGTCCGCGTTCACGAATGCATCGGGATTCTTCGAGATCTCGACAATATCGGCATGCCGCGTGATCGCCCAGAATGCCGGCCAGCCCTCGGGCTCGAACTTTTGGACCGGTGCGGCCTCGCGAAGCTTCGCCCATTCCGCGTGGGGGTATCCGCGCTCGGAATAGCTCTCCGGTTCAACGAGGTGACTGGAATCGATCAGATCCGTGGCGGCGGCCATGGTGAGTTCTCCTGGTAGGGGGATCGCTGTAGGGACTGCGCGGCTTGCGCGACGCGTGCCGACGCTAGATCAGTCGACGGCGTCGCGGCACATCCTGCCTCTGGCTTTTCGAGTGGTTCGAGGAGCCGCTTTAGCTCTCGATTGCGTCTGATTCAGCCGTCGCGGGCGCATCGGCGGCGACCTCTGACTCAGCCGGCGCCGGCGTGTACCAGATCGGTGAGGTCCAGGCGCGCTCCTGCTGCACCTCTTCCATCAGACCGGCTTCACAGCCAGTGGGCTTCGCATCCTCCGGCGCTTCGAGACATTGCCATGTCGAGTAGCGGCAACTCGGGTTCTCGACGGCCCGCGCGTAGTAGACAGCGCGCCGCGCCGGGTCGAACTCCGGATCGCGCCAAACACCGCAGAGTGAGTCATGCCCCGTCCCCCTTGGTTCGCAGGTCGCGAGATCGACATCTGCGTCGTTGTCGCCGCCCGCCACGTCCACAACTTCCTCGTGAATAATCCCGTCATCGTCTACCCAGCCTTTGATCACCTGAAGGCGCTGCAAAAGACCGCCGGGAGCCGAGTCGGTTCCCACGTCGCGCGTCGCCCAAACCGCAAAGACGGGACCCGATTCGCTCGATCGATCCGGAAGATCGGCGCCCATCGGCACGCCCGAGGACATCGCCGAGGAGAGCACGTCTTCCGAGCCGCAAAGGTCTTCCGGCAAATCCCAGCCCGCGTAGAAGCGCGGCTCGATCCGAGGGCCACTCGTGCCGAAGACTTCCTTGCGCTGCATCGCGTCGAAGATCGCATCCCGCGAGTTCTCCTCCGCCCAGACTCCGATCAACCCACCCGGGTTGTTCGAGTAGTCGCCCATCGTGCCGCCCTCACCGAAGCGAAGCCGTTTCTCCGGCGTCCCGTCCGCAATCCCGAGGTGTCCCGGCCAGGTCTTCTCCTCGACCCCACCCGGGATCGCGTTATGCGTGTCCGTACTCGCCATCAAGCCGAACTTGAAGGGGTTGACGCCGAGCCGCTCCTCTTCCGCGAGACCGAGAGCGAGCGCATAGCGCACGTAGCTTCGCCGGGAGAGACAATTCGGTCCGAGATGCGGCACCCAGTCCTGGAGCGGACCGTCGTAGCAGTCGCGCACTTCCCCGTCGCCCACCTGCCGGAGAAAAGCGGAGTTCTCGAACTTCTCGAAATCACAGAGCGCATCGTCCGAGCCCATCACGTTCGTCAGGCCGCGGCGGCACTCCGAGTCGCCCTTATGCTGCATCACCTCGACGATCGGTTCGATTTTGATCCGCAGCCGCGCACGCTCCGCCTGATCCTCGACCGACGATGCTCCGGGGTAGTCGATCGCAAACATCCGGCCATTGCTGATGTTTGAGTTATGCGGAATCGCGATCGCTTCGCAGCCCGTGTCGGACTCGTTGCATTGCGTATCGAGCAGATCCCACAGTTCCCATTCGCGCTGGACGTCCATATAACTCGCGGGTCGCTTCGGGACGGCGCTCCCGCGGAAGATGACGTTGCGATGGAGGTTCGAACCCATTCGGAAGGAGCTGTATTCGTACGCGATGAATGCGGTCCGTTCGCACGCGGCAGTTCGATCGTTCCATTCTTCGGCGGCATCGATCGTTTCCCGCCATCCCTCAGCGAGCGCGTCCGCACAGCGAGAAAAGTCGTCACCACAGACATCCGTCTCCCGCGTCGGAAAAGGATGCATGATCTTGAAGCCGAGCGGAGAGTCAGTGGGGGTCGTGGAATCGCGGATGCCCTTACAGATGTCGGTGTAGTAGGCGGGCGAGATCTCGTTCGTGCACAGATTTTGCTCCCCCAGGAACTCGGCGTGATCCGTCGTCGCCGCAAAATCGAGCGGGCGATCGATCCGCACGACCCGCGTGCCCTTCCCGGCTTCGTCGAGGGGCGGCAGCAGGATCGGTTGACCGAAGGCATAGGAATACGCACCCGTCGGTCGGACCTTCAGGTCGTAATTCCAGGCATCCGTCGACAGCGTCGTGTGAACGTGGAGGTCGCCAAAAAGCGCCATCTTTCGCTCGTCGCGATGGGCGCAGTCCTCGCGCTCGGACAGCGCATTCACGGGAGCCTCGGCCTCGAAGAGCTCGGCATCGGGCGTGGGATCCCCGCACCCCGTCGCCACAAACAAGAGAAGGGCCACAACCGGGGCAGCGCTCGCGCGTGCGCGCGAGATAAGAGTTTTGATGGACACTGGGTTCTCCTCGTAACGACGCCCTGGAGGAAACTCCAACGCGATCCCGCGCAGAGCCTAGGGGACCCCGCGCCGCCAACAAGATGTCGAATCGATGCGCAGAGCGGGCCGTCGCGACGCTCGATCAGCGCCGACCGCGGGCGAGCTCTCGAGCGAGCCCCACGACGATGAGCACGAGTAGGCCCGCGAGGGGAAGTCCAACCACAATCGAGGCGGCCTGCAGCGCACCCAACCCTCCGGCGACGAGCAGCACGGCGCTGACGGCGGCCAACGCCAGCCCCCAGAAGATCTTCGCCGCGGGGACTTCATCGACGCCGAGCAGGTGACACAGGACAAGCGTCGCAGAATCGAGGGATGTGACGAGCCAGGTAAAAAGAAGGAAGGTCGCCACCGCAATGAGACCCGCCTGCAGCTTCGGCCCACCCAGCGTCTCGATCACGGCGACGAGCCCCAGCGCGTAGTCGACGTTCACGGGTCCCGTGATCGCGCCCGGAATAGCCTGTTCCTGAAAAATGGCGGTGCCGCCAAAGATGCTCATCCATACCAGCGTGACAAGCGTGGGCACCAGGGTCACCGCGACGGCGAACTCGCGCACGGTTCGCCCGCGAGAGATCCGCGCAATAAAGAGACTGACGAAGGGCGTCCAGGCCAGCCACCACGCCCAATAGAAGATCGTCCAATCCGCCTGCCAGCTCGTCTCCGCGTCGGTCTGCCCGACCCAGGTCCCCAGCTGAAGCCCCTCGATCGCGTAGTCAACGAAGGTCGTGCCGATCAACCCCAACACCTGCATCGTCGGGCCGAATGCCAGAAACGCCAGCATCAACCCGAAACTCACCCAGGCGTTGACGGAGGAGAGCCAGCGAATGCCCCGGGCCACCCCCGAGAGCGCAGAGATGATGCCGAGTCCGCAGACACCGAGGATGATCGCGAGCTGAACGCCGGTCGAGACCGGAATCCCCGTGAGCGACGAGAGCGTGGCGTTCAGGCTCGTCGCCGAGAGCCCGATCGACGTCGCGACACCGCAGATCGTGCCGAAGACTGCGAGCAGATCGACGAGGCGTCCGGGCCAGCGATCGATCCAGACGTCGCCTAACAAGGGATAGAGCGCCGTTCGAAACGCGAGGGGACGTCCTTGCCGATAGGCGGGCAGCGCAATCGCAAGCGCGGCCAGCACGTAGAAGACCCAGCCGTGCAGTCCCCAATGCAAGACCGTGATCCGCATGGCTATGGCGATCCGATCTGCGATCGCGGCCTCCGCCGAAATCAGCGGGTTCGATTGCAGATGCAGGATCGGCTCCGCCGTTGCCCAATAGAGCAAGCCTGACGCGAGTCCCGCCGAAAAGAGCATCGCGAACCACGCGCCCCGGCTAAACTCAGGGCGATCCTCTGCGGCGCCTAATCTCTGCCGAGCCGTTGGGTGAAGCGCCAGAAGCACGAGCATCACGATCGCGACGTTCGCCGCGCCCACAAAGAAGGCGTCGAAGTAGACCACGACGACCCGCTTCGCCTCAAGCAAGAAGGCACTGGTCGCCTCGATCGAGACGAGGGAGGCCAGAACGAAGGCCACGACGAGCCCCACCGCGATTCGCGACGTCGCGTCGGGCAGTCCGATCCTCACGAGGGCGTCCAGGTCGGGCTGCACAGCGTCGCTTGCGGGCTCTGACATCGCTCGACCCTAGCAGGTCGGGTGCCAGATATAGAAGAAAGACCGCCCTGCTCTCCTCTCTAGAACATCGCCCCTGCGAAGAGATCGATTTCGCGCCGCACTGCGTCGACGTCGTCCGTCGACAGTCCGAGCACTAGCTCCGTTGCGCCGGCCTCGGCGAAGGCCTCGACGGTCCCCCGATTGATCTGGCTCATGTCGAGGCGAACTTGAACGTGTTCTGTGACCTGCGGACGCCCCACCCGCTCGGCTTCCGCGCGCAGCGTGTCGAGCCGATCGCGTACACCCTCAGGCGTCAGCATCAGCGGATGCCAGCCATCTCCGAGTTCCGCCACGCGGCGAAGCGCGGCACGTTTATTGCCCCCGACGACGAGCATCGGAAGCGGCTGCTGCAGAGGCTTCGGCGACGAGACGACATCGTCAAAGGAGAAATGCTCCCCCGCGAAACTCGCGCGCTCTTCGGTCCAGAGCAAACGCAGCACCCGAAGAAACTCATCCGCATAGGCACCGCGGGTCTTGTAGGAAACACCTAACGCTTCATTTTCATCCGGCAGGCTCCCGACGCCCACGCCTACGACGAGTCGCCCCTGCGCAAGATGGTCGAGGGTCGCAAGTTCACGAGCGAGCACCATCGGGTGGAGATAGGGCAGGACCAGGACGCTGGTTCCGATTCGTGCCTGGTTTGTTTTGGAGGCGAGCCAGGTCAGCAGAATCAAGGCGTCATGATAGGGCCGCTGGTCGAGGCGGTCGCGGACATAGCCCGCGTTGATCACATGGTGATTGACCCAGAGCGAGTCGAAACCGGCGGTCTCCGCGTGCACGCCGAGGGAGACGATGTCGAAGGGATCTTCGATTCCGACATTGTTGGGCAACACGAATCCGAACTTCATTGGCGAGCCCTCCTCACGCGAGACGGACTCCATGATAACCGCCGGTGGCGGCGTTGCCGGTGCACTGCTGACCGCCCCCAGAACGAGTCTTGGAGTACAGGAAACGGCTCACCCAATGGGTTAAACCTAGCCCCGAACGAGATCGGACCCGATCGCCCGAGTGTATCGATCCAAACCCTGTGAGACCTCCGATGAGCGCCGCTGACAACACCCCCAGCTCCACCAACCCCGAAGACTTCGACGCCGCTGCGATGCGCGAGCGCTACCGCATCGAGCGCGAGAAGCGACTTCGCAAAGACGGCAACGAGCAGTACATCGAAGTCGAGGGGGACTTCGAGCATTTCGTCATCGATCCCTACATCGAATCGCCCATCGAGCGCAAAGCGCTCACCGACGAAGTGGAAGTCGTGTTAATCGGCGGGGGCTTTGGCGGCCTTCAAGCCGGCGCTCGGCTACGCGATGCCGGGGTCGAAGACATCCGCATCATCGAGAAAGGCGGAGACTTCGGTGGCACCTGGTACTGGAACCGATACCCGGGCGCGCAATGCGACATCGAGTCCTACATCTACCTCCCCCTCGTTGAGGAACTCGGCCGGATCCCGAGCGAAAAATATGCGAAGGCGAAGGAGATCCTCGCCCACGCCCGAGCGATCGGTGAGCACTACGACCTGTATCGCGATGCCCTCTTCCAGACGGAAGTAACGGAGCTCCGGTGGGACGAAGAGGCGGAACGCTGGATCGTTTCGACGAATAAGGGCGACGCGATTCGCGCGCGTTATGTCTCTATGGCGAACGGGCCGCTTCATCGCCCGAAGCTCCCCGGCCTTCCGGGCATCCAGAACTTCAAGGGACATACGTTCCACACGTCACGCTGGGACTACGAATACACGGGTGGAGGTCCCGAAGGCGGCCTCGACAAGCTCGCCGACAAGCGGGTTGCGATCATCGGCACGGGCGCGACGGCGATTCAGTGCGTCCCCTTCGTCGGCGAAACCGCAAAGCACCTCTATGTGTTCCAGCGAACGCCCTCCTCCGTCGATCTGCGCGAAAATGGTCCGACTGACCCGGAATGGGCGGCGAGCCTTGAGCCCGGTTGGCATAGGCGGCGAATGGAGAACTTCAACGCCCTCGTCTCGGGACAACCCCAAGCCGAAGATCTTGTCGACGATGGTTGGACGGATCTGATCGGGAAGTCGATGCGCCTCCTTCGCGAAGCCAAGCAGAGCAAGAGCGAAGGCGGACCGAGCATTGGCGAGATCATGGAGGCCGCGAACTTCGAGAAGATGAACGAGATTCGAGCACTGGTCGATGAGACGGTCGAGGACTCGGCCGTCGCTGAAGGCCTCAAGCCCTACTACCAGATGTTCTGCAAGCGCCCCTGCTTCAACGATGAGTACCTGCCGACCTTCAACCGACCGAACGTCGACCTGGTCGACACGGATGGTCAGGGCGTCGAGCGCATTACCGAGAAGGGCTTGGTCGTCGCGGGCAAGGAATACGAAGTCGACTGCATCATCTTCGCGACGGGCTTCGAAGTCGGTACAGGCTATGCGCGCCGCGCGGGCTACGAGATCATCGGCCGCGACGGACAATCCCTCACGGACTACTGGTCCAAGGGCGTTCGCACCCTGCATGGCCTGACGAGCCGAGGCTTCCCCAACTGCTTCATCATGAGCACGAGCCAAGGTGGCTTCACGGCTAACTACCCCCACATGCTTGCGGAGCTCTCGACCCACGTCGCTTCAATCATCGGGCATGCCCGCGCGAAGGGACACACGCGGATCGAAGTCTCTCAAGAAGCGGAAGACGAATGGGTCGAGACGATCATCCGCAACGCGGATAGCGGTCTGGGGGGACTCGGCGGCAAGGATTGTACGCCGGGCTACTACAACAATGAGGGACAGGCCAATCCGCTCCAGCAGCAGAACAGCTCCTACGGCGGCGGTTCGATCCGCTTCTTCAAGCTGCTCGAAGACTGGCGCGCGACGGGCGAGTTCGAAGGCCTCGAATTCAGCAGCTAGAGTCGGAGGGCGCCAGCTGCCACTTTCGGCAAGCTGGATCCAAGGAGCCTTCTGTGAGCACATTTTCCCGCGAAGAAGTCGAAGCCGCCTATCAACATTTCGTCGAGGTCGGCGATTCCGGCGACTGGAATGCCTGGGCGGATCTGCACAGCGAGGACGGCCTTTGGGTCGAGCACCATCTCGGGACCTTCGAGGGGCGTGAAGCGATTCGCGAAGCAATCGTCAACGTGATGAAGCCTGTACCCATGATGCTCTTCCCCGTCGGGTGGCACGTGATCGAAGGCAATCGCGTGGTGTACTACCCGTGGCAGGTTATGCCTGATCCGGCGGGCGGGGATGCCGACTATCGCTTCGGATGCGTCACGATCCTCGAGTACGCGGGCGACGGACTCTTCTCCTATCAGGAAGACCTGTACAACCCCGCCGAGGCCCAGAAGGTCATGAAGCGATGGATGGAAGCGGGCGGCAAGCTCGCCGAATGAGCTTCCGTCTTGCGCGGGGGCTCCCTCCGCGCGGCGACCCACCGTCTCCCACGCGCCCCCTCTCTCGCGCTACGCTGCGGACGCTCCGACGGCCTCCACGTCGGAGTCATCTTCGGAGCACGAGCCGATGGGCTCACTCCGAAAGGAGTCTTGATGAAGTCGCACACGCCCGCAACACCTGGCCCCCTTCTCCTCACCGGCCTCGCCCTGATCGCCTGCGCCCTCGTCGTGAGTGCCTGCCAGCTCATCGGCGCCGACGCGGAGAACACGAGCCCCGCGGCCCAATCGCCCGCTGCCGTCGACTCTGCTCGACTGCTCGGTGCAGAAGGCGAACCCGCCAACTGGATGAGTCACGGCCGGACCTACAGCGAGCAGCGCTTCAGTCCCCTCGCCGCCATCAACACGAATAACGTCAACCAACTCGGCCTCGCCTGGAGCTTCGACCTCGAAACCGAACGCGGTATCGAAGCAACTTCTCTCGTCGTAGACGGTGTTATGTACGCCACCTCCGCCTGGAGCATCGTCCACGCCCTCGATGCACGAACCGGTGAGTCGCTTTGGCGATACGATCCCGGGGTCGCCAAGGACAAGTCGAAGCACGCCTGCTGCGACGTGGTTAATCGCGGCGTCGCCGTCTGGGAAGGCCGCGTTTTTCTGGGGGCGCTCGATGGACGGCTGATCGCCCTCGATGCGGCCACGGGCGAAGTCGAGTGGGAAGTGGCGACGGTCGATGCCAAGCTGCCCTACACGATTACGGGGGCGCCGCGGGTGATTCGCGGCAAGGTCCTGATCGGAAATGGGGGCGCCGAGTACGGCGTGCGCGGATTTATCAGCGCCTACGACGCAGCCAGCGGCGAACTCGCCTGGCGCTTCTATACGGTCCCCGGCGACCCTTCTCTCGGCTTCGAAAACGAGGCGATGGAGATGGCCGCCGAAACCTGGAACGGGGAGTGGTGGAATCTGGGCGGCGGCGGCGGAACGGTCTGGGATTCGATGGCCCACGATCCCGAACTCGACCTTCTCTACATCGGCGTCGGGAACGGCACGCCCTGGAATCGCGAGATCCGATCACCGGGTGGCGGGGACAACCTCTTCCTCTCGTCGATCGTCGCACTCCGGCCCGATACCGGCGAATACGTTTGGCACTACCAAACGACCCCGGGCGAGACCTGGGACTACACGGCGACGCAGCACATCATCCTGGCCGACCTCGAGATCGAAGGCGAAGAGCGCCAGGTCCTGATGCAGGCGCCGAAGAACGGCTTCTTTTATGTAATCGACCGAACGAACGGCGAGCTGATCTCCGCGGAGAAGTACATGGATCTCACCTGGGCCTCCCATGTGGATCTCGAAACGGGTCGCCCCGTCGAAACGGAGAACGCGCGCTACCTCGATGGGCCCCAGCTGACCTTCCCCTCCTATCTCGGCGGACATAACTGGCACCCCATGTCCTTCAATCCCGACACGGGCCTCGTCTATATCCCCGTGCTCGACTTCCCGGCGAACTACGGCCTCGCTGAGAACTTCGTGTACAACCCCGGGGTCGCCAATCTCGGAGTCGACGGCATCGTAGGCAGCTTGCCCGATGCCCAGTCAGAACGAGATGCCATGCGCGCGCTGATCAAAGGTCGCCTCGTCGCCTGGGACCCGCGCACGCAGAAAGAAGCCTGGCGCGTCGAACACTCCGGTACCTGGAACGGCGGCACGCTCTCGACCGGCGGCGGGCTCGTCTTTCAGGGAACTGCGGACGGTCAATTCGTGGCGTTCCGCGCGCAGGACGGCGAACGACTCTGGTCCTTCCCCGCCCAGACCGGCATCGTCGCTCCAGCAATCACCTTCGAACTCGATGGCGAGCAGTACGTCTCGCTCAATGTCGGATGGGGAGGGGCTTATGCGCTGGTCTTCGGCGAATTCGTGACCGCAGAGAGCATGCCTAACGTGAGCCGGGTGCTGACGTTCAAGCTCGGTGAAGACGGGCAGCTGCCCGAAGTCGATTGGAAGAAGAACGTCGAGTTCAACCCACCGCCCCAGACCGCCTCGGCCGATACCATCCGCGAGGGATACGGTGTCTACCAGGATGTGTGCATGGGCTGCCACGGCCTGAACGCAGTATCGGGCATGCTCATTCCGGACCTTCGTGGCTCGGCGTATCTACACAACCAGGAAGCCTGGGACTCGGTCGTTCGCGACGGTGCGCTTCGCAAGAACGGAATGGCAGCCTTCGCGGAGCAGATTTCGGCCGACGAGAGCGCGGCCATCCGTGCCTATATCATTCAGCAGGCCGAGCGTGGCCTAGGGCTCGAACAAGCGAAGACGACCCCCTAACAAGGGGCAACCCTCGTCTTCCCCGATCCACCTTTGGAGCACCCATGAGATTCTACGATTGCCGAACCGCGCCGAGCCCACAGCGGACTCGCATTCTCCTTGCCGAAAAGGGCCTCACTCCGGAGACGATCGAGGTCGACCTCGGGAAAGCGGAGCAGCTCAGCGGCGACTTTCGTCGGCTGAACCCGCGCTGCACGGTCCCTGTGCTCGAACTCGATGACGGCACATGCCTCACGGAGAACGCCGGGATCGCCGCGTATCTCGAAGCGCTCGTCCCGGATCCGCCGATGCTCGGCACCACGCCCGAAGAGAAGGGACTCATCGCGTCCTGGAATGCGCGGATCGAAATGGAAGGGTTCATGCCGGTCGCCGACGCCTTCCGCAATCGCACGAAGGGGATGATCGGACGCGCGATCACGGGGCCGACGGATTACGAACAGATCCCAGAGCTGGCGGCACGCGGACAGGCGCGGGGCATCGAATTTTTCGACATGCTCAATGAGCGCCTCGGTGAATCCGAATACGTCGCCGGCGCGGCGTTCAGCTGGGCGGATATCTCGGCCGCGGTGGTCACAGATTTCGCGAAGTGGGTGAAGCTCGGCATGACCGAGGAGCACACGAACACGAAGCGCTGGTACGACCTCGTCCAGCAGCGGCCCAGTTTCTCTGCCTAACAAATCGATGAAGAACGCAACACCGCCGGACATCGATCCGGCCATGCGGAACCGATTCGAGGCCGCGGAGAAGATCCGTATCCACGAGACGACGCTCGCTCGCCCGGCGCTTGCGCCCGACGCAGAGACTTTGCGTGCGCATTTCAGGAGTGAGGTCGGCCGTGCCCAAGTCGAACTCGAGAATCCTCACGTCGAGCCAAGAATCTCCGACGACGACCGCGCGAAAGCAACCCCCGCATCCGTTCTCCTCGCGGTCGTCCCGCGAGATTCCGGACCGACGCTGCTTGTCACGAAGCGCCATCACGGCATTTCGTTTCCCGGGCATTGGGTCTACCCCGGTGGCCGTGCCGATGAGAATGACCGTGATCCGATCGAGACCGCCCTGCGCGAGGCACGGGAAGAAATCGGGCTCGACGAATCTCGCGTCGAAGTTCTCGGGCGACTCGGCGACTACGTGAGCCATTCGGGTTTCCGCGTGGCCCCGGTCGTCGCGCTCGTCACGCCCCCCTTCGAGCTACGTCCGCAGCCCGGCGAGGTCGAGGCAATTGCCGAAATCCCCCTCGCCCGACTCGTCGACCCAAAGAGCTATTTCATCTTCCGCTTCCAGGACCGGCAGGATCGCGCGCATTTCGCGATGGAGACCGACCAGAACGCCATCATGCTGACAGGGGTCACCGTTTCGATCGCGATCGGATTCTATGGCGAGCTGCTCAAGACCCACACCGAAACGGGTTGAAACCGAATGCGGGACATCCACGTAGTTAAGAGCATGTTGCCCCTGCCTCGCGTGAATCCCGTCGGCGTCCTCGAAACGCCGGATCACTACAAACAGAGCCCGCGTCGCTATTCGGCCGCGGTCCGCGTATTCGCGGGCGCTCTGCTCCTTTGCTTCGTAACGGCCGTCCTCTGGACGGGAGCAAGTAGCCTCGCGCAGGTCTGCCTCACGACTTACGCCGGCCTACCCTTTCCCTATCCACGCTAGTCGGGCGAGCCCCACGCCCGACCGCCCGTGAACAAGACGGGCTATTCCGGATTCGCCGGACGGGGCCCACGGCCGCGTCCCCGACCGCCGCGACGACGCCTACGTCGGGCACCGGTCTTCGCCGGTCCGTCCCCGTTGTTGCTGCTTTTGCTGCTGTTGTTGTTATTCGCACTGCCGCGACTTCCATTGCCGCTTCCGCTCGCCGGACCCTTGCCTGAAGCGCTCGCGCCCCCCTCCGCGTTCGCCGCAGGATTGTTCCCGCCGCGCCTTCGCTGACCACCGCGACGTCTTCTGCGTCGACCGGGACCGTTCGGGTTCGCGGGGCCGGTCGGAACTCCCGTCTTCGCCTCTCCATTCGCTCCCGCGGCGACGGCTTCGCCGTCAGAACGCCCGCGGCGTGCGGCGGGCCGATCACCCGTGCGCTCACCACCGCGCGTGCGGCGACCTCGGCCACCGCGTGTTCGCCGTCCGCCCCGCTTCTTCTTGGCAGCGCGCTTCTTCTTCGCGGCCCGCTTCTTCCGGATCGGATCGAAGAACGACGAGGGTCGTGCGGGGGCGCGACGACAAGCATCACAAACACCACACTCCTCCTCGATCGGGATCCCGAAATACTCGCCGAGCAACTCGCCGCGACATCGCTCCGCGATCGCGTACTTCTCGACCGAATCGAGACGCTCCGCGTCCTGCTTGCGCAGCGTCCGAAGCTGCTCACTCAGCCGCTTCGCCTGCTGCTTGAGCTCATCGTGGGGCACCATCGCTTCGATCGACTTGTCGGGATGGATCGTCACGAGACCCGCGGTCTCGAACATTGCGACCACCGCCTGGGTCACGCGCTGCGCCACCCGCGCGGAAGCCGCCAGGTTCAGCGCATCGGGCTCGCGGCCTTCCTCGACATACGCCGCGAGTGCCGCTGCCACCTGATAGAGCTGGCTCGGACTCGTCCGACTCTGATTGAGCAGGAACTCGTGGATATTCCGATCGACGCTGTCATGAAGCAGGATGCAATTGGCGCGCTTGCCGTCGCGGCCAACGCGACCCGCTTCCTGAACGTATTGCTCGATCGAAGCCGGTGTCTGGAAATGTACGACATAACGGAAGTCCTGCTTGTCGATGCCCAGACCGAAGGCACTCGTCGCAACCATGACGTTGCGGCGGCCGTGCTTCATGAACTCCTCTTGCTGCGCACGCCGGTCGCTGCCGTTCATGCCGCCGTGATACTTGTTCGCCGGAATCTTCATCGCCTTGAGCGCACCGTAGACGGTGTCTACGTCCCGCGTCGTGGAGCAATAGATGATGCCCGGACGTCGAAGACGAATGACGAGTCGGCCAAGCGCGCGCAATCGCGCGTCGCCGGCGCATTCGATGACTTCAAAGCAGAGGTTCGCGCGGTGCGGAGAAGCCACGACTTCGAGGGGCTCGCGCAGCCCCAGAATGCGCTTAAGGTCCTCCCGAACCGATTCCGTCGCGGTCGCGGTGAGCGCCATGACGGGGGGACGACCATAACGCTCGAGCAGTGTGCCGATTCGCAGGTAGGCGGGACGGAAGTCGTGTCCCCATTCGGAAGCACAATGCGCTTCGTCGACGGCGAAGAGCGAGATCCCACTCTTGAAGAGCGCCACCAGGAGCTCGTCGCTCGCAAGGGTTTCCGGCGTGGTCATCACGAGAAGCCGGCCGCCCTCTTCGATGCGTTCGATCGCCTTCTGTCTCGCCTTGCCACGGATCGTGCCGTCGAAGCGAACGACGGGAATCCCGCGCGCTTCCATGTTCTTGACCTGGTCTTCGATCAAAGCCAGCAGCGGCGAGATCACGACGACCGGCTTGGGCAACAAGAGCGCCGGAATCTGAAAACAGGCCGACTTGCCGTAGCCCGTCGGAAGCACCACGAGGGAGTCGCCGCCCCCGATCGCGTGCTCGATGACTTCTTCCTGCTCGGGGTAAAGTCCGTCGACGCCGAAAAAGCGCGCGGCATCCTCGATCGTCTCGGGCGGAAAGACGGGCTCGGGTTCCGGCTCCGGCGGCGGGGCCGCAACCACCGCCACTTGATTCCCGTCGTTGTCGAAATGGGCGCGCGGGCCGCGGGGCGGCTGCGCGCCTTCGGAATCGCCCTGCTGTTCGCGGTTTCGACCGCGTCCTCGACGCCGTCCACGTCGACGGCGCGGGCCATCCGACCGTTCATCCCCGCGATCGCGGCCGCGAGCCCTCTCGCCCTTCGGCTCGTCTACGTCGTCATCGAGGTCGAAGACGCCCAGCGTCTCGTGCCCACTGAAAGCGCGGGCCGCGCGCGGTGCCCGCGTGGGAGACGCTTCGCCTTCCTCGGCATCCGCGGCGATCTCATCGTCTTCGTCGCCGTCTTCTTCGTCATCCTCGTCAAAATCATCATCGAGGTCGCCGTCAAGGTCCTCGTCCTCGTCCTCGTCGTCATAGTCTTCGAGCGCGAGAATCGATTCGGGGCCATCGTCGTCGAGATCGAGATTCGCAACGGCGCGAATCGCATCCTCTGCACTCATCTCCGCTGGCGGAGCGACCGGCGCGCTTTCCTCGTCGGCGTCTTCCGTCGCGGCCTTACCCGTCGCCACAGTGTCTTCCGCAACCGCCGCCGCGATCGACTCGTCGCTCGCGGCGAGTTCATCAGGAGCGACAAGCTCGGCATCTTCGTCGTACGCAACCTTCGATGCCACCTTCGTGGCGGCTGATTTCTTGGCGGCCCTCTTCTTGGCCGCGGCCTTCTTGGCGGGAGCCTTTTTTGCAGCTGTCTTTTTCGCGGCCGTCTTCTTGGCCGCGGACTTCTTCGCAGCGGACTTCTTCGCCGCTTTCTTTGCGGCGGTCTTTTTGGCGGACTTCTTTGCAGCCGATTTCTTGGCGGCGGCCTTCTTCTTGGCCGCCTTCTTCTTCGGCGCCGCGGTCGTTGCACGGGCAGTCAACGGATTCTTCCTCACTTGGGCTTCGGCTCTTCCGCCCGCGCACTTGGGTCGAGAGACCGAGGCGCAGGTTTTGGGGCGTAGGCTCTTGGGCCTTTTGGGCATACGAGGTGCGAGCGTCGGCGAATCGTGGCCGGCGGACGCACAGGGATCCCCGTCGATCTCACGCCGACCAGTCGAGATGGGTCACATCACGGCCAAAGCGGAGAGGGACGGAAGCCAGGAGCGAGGGCGGCGGCGGATTGCGAGTCCGGCCCCAGAAAGCTGATGCCCCCGGCTGGCGGAATTCTAGTCGCTCCGTTCGAGATTCGCAGCTCCTCGTCGCAAGAGTGTCTAACTCTTTGATTACGATGAGATTTCTACGCCACCCGCAGCCCCACGGACCACGACCGCAGCGAGTGATGCCCGAAACTCGCGGATCGAGCCTCTCTTCCCTGCGGCCACTTGCGCGGATTATTCCGCGCATGTACCAATCGGTTCAATGACGGCCGAAACCGAGACAACGCGTGAGCGGATCCTCCGCGCCGTCGTCGATCAGCTGGTTCATTCCGGCCTCGCCGGAACCGGCATTCGTGAACTCGCCGCCGCCGCAGGCGTCAGCCATCGAACACTGCTCTACCACTTCGGCACACGCGATGCGCTCGTACTCGAAGCGCTCCAAGTTCTGCGCGACCGGCAATTCATGATCGTAACCGACGCGCATAGCGTCCCGACCGCACGCCCCGCCCTTTCCGATGCCGTGCGGGACGTCTGGAAGAACATCTCCGCGGACGAATCGTCGGACTGGTTCAAGCTCTTCTTCGAGGCCTACGTCGCGTCGCTCAGGCAACCGGAGGCCTATTCAGAATTTCTTGACGGCGTCGTCCATCGTTGGGTCGCGCTGATCGAACACCTCTTCGAAGTCGACCGGCCCGAACTCGCCGAGGATGATTCCGCGACGCTTCTGCTCGCGACACTACGCGGCCTTCATCTTGACTTGTTGGCAACCGGTGACCGTGGTCGTGTGGAACGCGCGCTCGAAACCCTGATCCGGCGGCTCGGTCTTTCCGAACCGGCGGGTGACTAACGCCGTGCAATCCTCGCTCGATCATATTATCTACGCTGTCCGAGACCTCGACATGGGATGCGAGGCTTTCGCAGACCAGACAGGAATCCAGCCCGAGCGTGGAGGGGCCCACCCACACATGGGGACGGAGAACGCACTCATCAGCTTCGGCGACGGTGCATATCTCGAACTCCTCGCGCCGACGAAAGAGTCAGCCTCTCCCCAGAACCTCGGCGGACGCCTGCTCGAATTCGAGTCGTCGCGGCTCTTCGGCTGGGCTCTCCGGCTCGATGATCTCGCCCCGGCAAGTCACGCCCTCTCCGTCGCAGGGCTCGACCCGACCCCCATCATCCCAACCTCTCGCAAGCGGAAGAACGGCGAGCACCTCGAATGGAATCTCCTCGGCTTACGGCATTTCGGCGGCGCGTGGCCCTTCTTCATCAGCTGGGGCTCGACTCCTCATCCCTCGACCGAGGCGCCCTGGGTCGGATCGATCCTCGATTTCCGTGTGAGCTTGCCCGTCAACGACCTTGAGGCGCTTCCTTTTTCTGGGGCCGAGGGGGTCGAGCTTGAGCACGGCCCACCGAGACTCTCGCTCGCATTCGACTCGCAGAGAGGGCCCGTCGAATGGGCGCAGGCTGAGCCCCACGGTTTTTTCAAATAGAAGCCGGGCTAGGGCTTGAGGCGGATAGGCATGCTCGCGTGCCGATGCCACCCGGGCAGATTGACGACCTCGAGGGCGTCGGGCGGGCAAGTAAGGCCGAGATCGGGAAATCGATCAAAGAGGCCCTTGAGTGCGATTCGCGTCTCCATCAGTGCTAGCTGTTTGCCAAGACAGAAGTGGGCCCCGAATGAAAACCCGAGGTGGTGATTCGGCGTTCGTGTGATGTCAAAGCGATGCGGTTCATCGAAGGCACGCGGATCCTGATTCGCGGCTCCTAGCAGCGGCATAACACCGGCCCCTCTTGGAATCGTGAGGCCATCGATCGCGACATCTTCCGTCGCATACATCGGCTTCGTGCCGTGAACGGGGCCGCGATAGCGCACGATCTCATCGACCGCGGACTCCCAGAGCTCCGGCTCCTTCGCGAGTTGCAGTCGCGCCTCCGGATTTTCGATGAGTGTTCGCACGCCATTCCCGATCAGATGCATCGTGGTCTCGAACCCCGCGATCATCAGCAGAAAGACCATCGCAACGAGTTCATCCTCACTCAAACGCTGGCCCTCCTCTTCCGCCTGGATCAAGGCCGTCAGAATGTCATCGCCGGGCTGCGATTGTTTTCGCACGATGACCTCTCGAACGAAGGTCGCCGTCTTCCGCAGATCCCAGAGCAGCGTACGGATGACGCGAAGCCCGCTGAAGCCTTCAGTCACGACACCCAGGCTGCGATTAAATCCCGCGGCTTCGTTGTTCGAGAGGCCCATCATCTCGCCGATCACACGGGTCGGCACGCGCCGCGCGTACCCCGCCAGGAGGTCGACACTCGCGCCGCCGTCGCCGTCCTGGGCAAGCTGGTCCAGCAATTCATCCGTGAGCGATTCGAGACTCGGCTGCATCGCGTTCACCGCCCGCGACGTAAAGGCCTTGTTCACAAGCGTCCGATGGCGACGATGCTCGGGATCGTCTTCGTAGATCATGCTCTTGGTCAACGCGGCGACCGAGCGAGGCAGAGGAATCGGCAGTGGACCCGAGGTCGGCTTCCCGTTCGCGCGTCCCTTGTTGCGCACGAAGCGCGGATCCGAGAGGACGAAACGACAATGCTCGTAGTAGGGCACGACCTTGAGCTTGAGAATGCTGACTTGCGCGTCGCGGACCGCTGGCCCTTCAAGCAGCGCGGGGTAGATCTCGTATTTATTGCGCGCGAAATCGTCGCTCCCCAGGACAAGGGGCTTGCTCGGATCAAGGATATCGACGGACTGGCTCGGCATGAGCGCTCCTCTCCGCCAGAATAACCCTTCGTCTGGAGGAGAGAAATCGTGGATCGAAGGTGGGCTCCCCCGAGAGGGGAGCCCATGGAGAAGCGCGTCGGGTCAGTAGCGTTCTGCTACCGCTGGCGTCCGTTGACACACCTCTCCAGCCCAATCGAATGGGTCCTCTTCATCAACGGAGATCGGGACCCATCGAACGAGCAAGCGGATCGCGGGTTGGAGACCCCCCGGCTGCCCCCTCGCTCGATTGGATTCCCGATTCATGGGGAGACCCTATCGGCGAACAAGGGGGATCGACCATCGCCCGAATGGACGATTCAGGGGAGCGCGGGCGTGAGACCTAACGAGCGGGCGTGAGAGCGCACCGATTCAGGCGCGGAGTTCCCGTATGGCGCGCAGCAGTTCGCGACTTGCCCGGCGAGCGCGTGGCGTGGAGGCGTCGGCTCGGGCGGTTCGAACGAGCTGTCTGATGCGCTGACGATCGGCATTCGGATGGTCTGAAATCAGCGTCTCGACAGCGGGATCACCTTCTTCGATCAGACGATCGCGCCAGCGTTCATTGACTTTCTCGTGTTGAACCGTGAACCGGCGGTCTTGGAGAAGTCCGGCGAGCTGCCCGCGGACCGCCTCAAAATCCTCGGCGCGCAGGAGCTGTCCGATCAATCGGTTCTGCCGACCCCGAGCCCGGGGCTTTAGCCTCTGGCCGTGATCGATTTCTTCGCGCACCCGTTCTGGCAGATCGAGTCGGTCGAGATCCTCTTGCGACAGCTTCGAGAGTTCCACGCCGAGCGCAGTGACTTCGGAAGCCACGCGATTCCGTTCAACGCGGGAGGGTCGTTCCGAACCTTGCGTTAGGTCCGCAGCGTCCCCATCGAATTCGTCCTCATCGGGCTCCGAGTCACGACGGCGACGAGGCATGTCTTCACTCATTTCGGTGGCCCCGTTCGACGCGGACGGCGTCGCCGCGCCCCAGAGGGTCGACTCGCGTTCTCGCCTCCGGCCGGCTTCGCTCCGTTCTTGTCGGACGACTTGTTAGGGGCGTCCGACTTCGTCGCATTTCCACCGCTGCGGCGACGGCGATTTCTCTTGCGGGGCGCGGGTTTATTTTCGGACGCGCTCGCCGATGACGTGGTTCGACGTTCCCGCGTACTGACCGAGGACTCCGATGCCCGGTTCTCAGCGGGTCGGCGTCGGCCGCGACCGGGCGCTTCCTTGGAAGATTCATCCGAGCGGGTACTTGCCGGACCCGACGGAGGCGTGGCTCGCGTTCGGCTCGAACCGCGGCGGCCTCGGGATCGCCCGCGTCCGGGTCTCCCGTCATCCCCCACAGCAGGTCGGTCATCGGGCGAGGCCTCGCGCTTCTCGGGCGACGATCCCGCCCCGCGTCTTCGCCCACGAGGCGTTCGTTTTCGATCGCTCCCATCCGCGGCTTGTGCGGGATCGGCGTCCGAGGCACCTCGTCCTCTTCCGCGCGCCGGACGCGCCTTTTCGTCTCCGGCCTTGCGGCGGGAATTCGGGCGCGCCTTCGACCGTGCGGGGCGCGCAGCGGCCTTTCGCTCCTGGGTGAAGTCGACGACGCGACGCATCGGCGCGATGCCTCCGCCGGTTCCGGCGGCCCCAGCGGCTTCAACACGCTCGCTGCTCTCCGCTCCTCCAACGCTGGGCGGAACGACACCATCGAGCACGTCGCTGGGCCCCTCATCATCGCCATCACGACGTCCCGCTCGGCGATTCGCATCGCGCTGAGCGTCATCGATCAGCGCCATCACTTCACTCGTATCGACCTTGCCGCGCGGGGCCCGATAGCTCCCGGTAAGTTTCGTATCGGGCTTGAGTTTGTTCGCCTGGAAGAGCTTCCAGATTTCCTCGCCGTAGGGCCGGATCGGAGCATCCGGCGCATAACGCGCCAGAAAGCGATGTAGGTTGGCGACATCGCGCAGGAAGAGCTTCTCGCTATTCGGATTCTGAGTCGGATCGACCGACTGCGGAAAGTCGATCACGACCGGCCCATCGCCACTCATCAGTACGTTGAATTCGGAAAGATCACCATGCACGACCCCCGCGCATAACATCTTGACCACGTCCCGCATCAGGCTGTCGTAGATTGCTTGCGCTTCGGCCGGGGTGTAGTCCTGGTCACCGAGTCGCGGCGCGGGCTCGCCGTTCGCGCCGAGAACGAGCTCCATCACGAGCACGCCTTCGACGAAGTTGAGCGGTTCCGGTACCCGTACGCCGGCGTCGCGCAATCGGTAGATCATGTCGACTTCTGTCGACCGCCAGGCATCCTCATCCCGCTTCTTGCCGTGGGTCGTGCGCTTGGCCATGGCGCGCTGATCCCGGGTATTTCGTGTGCGGCGCCCTTCGGTGTAGTCGGCGCGATGCTTGAAATTGCGGTGGGTCGCTTCTTTGTAGACCTTCGCCACGCAGGGCGTTCCGGCGGACAGGACGACGTAGACCTGCGCCTCCTTGCCGCTCATCAGAGGGCGAAGGACTTCCTGGACGATCCCGTACTCGACGAGCGTCTCGAGACTCTCGGGCGCCTTCATGGCGGGCGGGATCTCCTTCTGGATTCAGCGGGCTGCGTCTGTTGGGCTCAAAGGGGTCTCAGTACCCCGAGCAAGGGCAGCCAAATGTGGCTCGAACGAAAGAGCGCGACGGGTGATAATTAGCAGGTCGAGCCCCGGATGCCGGATCTCGGGCCCCCTTCCCTGATAAAGGACCGCCTCCCCATGAGCCAAGACGCCCCCACCGCCCATATTGTCGGCGCACAGCATTTCGCAATCTGTACGCATGATGTCGACGAAGCCCGCCGATTCTATGGCGAAATCCTCGCTCTCCAGGAGCTCGAGAGGCCTCCGGAGATCGCCAAGCATTTCCGGAGCGCCTGGTTTCGGATCGGGACAGCGGAACTCCATATTGTTGAGAACAAGGACTTTCGGCCCCTCGACTCCCCGCTCTCTCCGCACCTGGCGGTGACAACCTCGGACTTCGCCCAGTTCGCCGCCGACGTCGAGGCCCGCGGTGGCCGATTCCATTTCGGCCCCGGCGCGGGGCCGGATGGCGTCGTCCGCGCGGTGCTGACAGACGCGACCGGCAATACCGTCGAGATCACCGAGGCCCCGCTCGCTGACTAGTCGCTCGCCCGCCTGACGGCGAGCGCCGCGAGCAGGCCACCCTGAAAATCTGGCCGCCACTCCCTGAGAATCCAGACCATCGCCAGATTTTCGAGTCCTGCGCAAAAACAGACAAGACCGCAGAGTTGGTAAAGCCAGAGCGCGAACCCACGACCAAAAAGCCAGAACACGAAGACGACGTAGAGGACGATCCCGATGCGCGCGAGGCGCGTATGAAAGCTCGCCATCCGTCCATACCGAAGCGCCGCGCTCGCGTGCACACAGGCCCAGACCGCCAGAACCGCCGCCAACACCCATCCGTGGTCTCGAAAGACCGGCGGATGGAAATGATGGATTGCGTAGAGCGTCACGAGGATGAGGATGACATCGGCAACGGAGTCGAGAGACGCGCCGAGCCGACTCGTCCAGCCGAATCGGCGGGCCAGCGCGCCATCCAGGAGATCGCTCAACCAGGCGGCGACGACGCCCCAGAAAAAGAAGAGCGAGGCATCGTTAAGTGTCAGCCAAATGAGCACGGGTGCCATTCCCAAACGCACAAGCGAAATCGCGTTCGGGACATGCCGAAGAACGTCAGAACCTGGCTGATTCATGCACACTCATGGGTGGGCGGGTGCAATCCCGCGATTGTGCCAATCGGTCCTTTCGGATGGGTCAGACCGATACACCAGATGCTACGGTTCTCGCTGCATATATGCCTGAGCCCGAGATCCCCCAATTGTCGGATTGCGCATCGTTTCCTTCCCAGAGTAAAACTCGTTAGCGGAAGACAGAACCCGTAGGAATAGAGAGGATTCATTGGCGGAACCTCGCGGCAGGGTTGCTGAGTTCATCGACGAGCTCCACCGACGAAAGACGTTTCGGACGATCGTCGTCTATGGCGCCGCTGCGCTCGGAATCGTCGAAGGCACCGACATCATCCTCGGTGTCATGGCAAATCCGCCGACCTGGATCCTCCCGACCCTGATCATCGCCTTCGCCGTCGGCTTTCCGTTCGCCGTCGTCGGATCCTGGATCTTTGACATCACACCACCCGGCTTGAAGCGGACGGATGAGGAGCGAATCGAATTCAGACGACGGCGCGACGACTCCTTCGCGCCTGCCCCCACCGCATCGTCTTCTCCCGGCACATCACCCGACACATCTCCCGCCGCGATTGAAGCCATCCCGGCGGATGTCGCCTCCGCCGCTGCCGCAGAGGGCGCGCGCGGGATCGTGCCCGAAGAGGACGAGGGTCCGCCCGGACAAGCGGCCGAGAAGCCGGCGCTCTCGGTCGAGCTGGGCTCTGCGCAACGTCGGCAGGTCACGATGTTGAGTTGCACGTTCACACCGACGAGCGATGACGACCCCGAGGCGATGTTCACGATCCTGCCCGAGATCGAAGCGCTCGTGGCCCGCGTCGCCCAACGTTTCTCCGCCAACCGGATCACCGGGACCTCCGTGACCCACGAGATGCTATTCGGCTTTCCGACCGCCCATGAGAACGACGCCGCAAGCGCCGTTGCTGCCGGCCTTGCTCTGATCGAAGGAGCCCGCGCGCTCGCCTATCCCAGTGAGGGGCGGATCTCCGCTGCGATTGGCGTCTACAGCGACCTCGCCATCGTCGAGACCTCCGATGAAGCGGAGCTTCGCGTCGTCGGTCGCTCCGCGCAGATCGCCGCTTGGCTGCAATCCCTCGCTCCGCCGGATTCCGTCACATTCGATGACAACACGTCTCGGTTGCTACGCGAACGCTTTCGAAGTGAAGGCCTGGGCGAAGTCACGAACTCGCAGCTCGGATTCAAGACGACGCTTCGGCGTGCCCATGCGGTTTCATCGCCCTCTGGACTCGAGGACGATCGGATCGAACTGATCGGGCGGGATTCGGAAGTCGCGCTCGTGATGGATCGCTGGGATCGCGCGATCGACGGCGAAGCGCAATTCGTGGTTCTGCGGGGCGAAGCGGGCATGGGCAAGTCTCGCATTGCGCGAGAGATCATCCGCCGAGCGGCCGAATCCGAGTCCGCGCAGATCATCCGACTCTTCTGCTCCCCCTTCGAGGGCAGTTCGCCTTTCCACCCCATCATCCATTTCTTCCTCGGACCGGAATCCCAATCCGAGGCGGCCGGGACCGAGACGGTCGGGCTCGCCCGAATGCGCGGCCTTTTGTCGGCAACGGATCTCGATATCTCTCGGGCGGAGTCTCTGCTCGCAACGCTGCTCTCCTTCGAACACGATGCCCCGGCCGGGCAGACCTCAGAAACGGCGCGACAGGAGATGGTTTCGGCGCTCCTTGAAATTTTCAACGCACACGCGCGACGAAGCCCGCTTCTTCTCTGCGTCGAAGATCTGCATTGGGCCGATCCTTCGACGCTTGAAATTCTCGGGATGCTCGTTCAACAGCACAATGTGAGCGGCATGCTGTGTCTCTTCTCGACTCGCCCGGGACCCGAGTTCGAGTGGGAGGCGCGCTCGAACGTGACTTCCCTCATGGTCCCGCGAATGTCGCGCCGTACGACGGAAAATCTGATCGAGAGAATCGTACGCGAACGGGTCGACGGAGACGCCGCTTTCATGGACGCGTTCGTGGCGCGGATCGTCACCGAGAGCGATGGCAATCCGCTTTTCGCGGAGGAACTCACGAAGTCCGTCGTCGAGTCGGTCGACTTCGAATCCGGCGCCGCCCCCACCGATCTCGTACTCCCGGGCACGCTCCATCAGTCCCTCGCTTCGCGCATCGACCGCCTGGGAACCGCAAAGCCTCTCCTACAGCTCTGCTCGCTACTCGGGCGGGAGTTCGACTATGGGCTGCTGCGCGCCGTCAGCCAGACCGAAAACGAAGAAGCGCTCAACGAAGCGCTCCAAACGATCGTCCAGGCCGAGTTTCTTTCTCAGACCGGCGTGATCCCGGACTGCACCTACACGTTCAAACATATCCTCATGCAGGACACGGCCTATCAGTCGCTCCTCAAGAGCACCCGAGGCACGCTGCACGCGCAGGTTGCCGAGACCCTCGAGACGCAATTCCCGGAAAAGACGGAGCGCGAGCCGGACCTCCTCGCCTTCCACTTTCAGGAAGCAGGCGACCCCGCACGCGCCGCGTTCTATTGGTCGGTCGCTTGCCGTCGAGCGCTTGGCTCCTTCGCGCTTCTCGAAGCGATCGAGCTTGCCCATAGTGGTTTGCGCAGCGTCGAGATGCTGCCGGCGTCAACCGAACGAGACCGCGCGGAACTCGCGCTCACGAGCCTTCTTGGGAAGGGACTACTCACGACGCGCGGCTATGCGGACCCCGAGGTCGAGCCAACGTTTGCCCGCGCACTCGAACTTTGCGAGTCCCTTGGCGACGAGCCTCAGCTCTTCCAGATCGTCGGCGGGCTTTGGATGTATTTCGAGATCGGCGGGGAAGCCGAGCACGCGCTTGCCCTCGCGGAGCGACTGATCCGGATGGCCGAGGCGGATGCGTCACCAGCGCGCACACTGCAGGGACATTATTGCGCCGGGTACACGCTCTATCGACTCGGACGTTATGCGGAGAGTCGGGAGCAGCTGGAGCGGGCGATGAGCGCCGAAGACTCTGGCGTCGACTTCACGAGCGAGTCCGCAAGCGGGGATGACACACGCATCCATATCCGATGCGCCCTCGCTCATGTCCTGTGGCATCTCGGCTACTCCCAAAGGGCCGAAGACCTCGCCGAGAAAGCCCGGGCGCTCGCCGTAGAGCTCGGGAACCCCTACGGCATACTCTGGTCGACCTTCCAAACAGCTTGGCTTTATGAGCTGATGGAGCGCGCCGAGGACGCCGCTCGCTATAGCGCAGCATCGCTCCAGATCGCCGAGGAGAAGGCCTTCGGCTTCTTTCAACCGATTTCTGCCTACGTGCAGGCGTGGGCAAGCGGCGACGGGGGACAGACGCTCCAGGGCGTGGAGGCGACGAATCGGATCGAAGCCATGGTCGAAGCCATTCACGCGCATAGTGCCGCCGGAGCCCGACTCGGGCTGACACAGATGCTTACCTCGGTCGCTGAAAACCTGATCCGCGTCGGCGATCTCGAACGAGCCGAACAACACCTCGAAGCGGCTCGCGCCGAGACCGAAGCGGTCAACGAACGATTCTTTGAACCGGAAGTCGACCGCATGGCCGGGTTGATCGCCTCGGCGCGTGGGGACGACGAGACCGGCGAGCGTCTGCTTTCAGCCGCACTTCAGTCTTCGCGCGACAGCGGAAGCCTCGCCCTCGCCCTCCGCGCGACAAACAGCCTTGCCGAACTCCATCGCCGACGCGGTAACACAGAAGTTGCCGACCGCTTGCTCGCCGAGATGCAGAATGCGCTTCCCGAGTCGCCCTAGCATCTTCATCTCCTTATTAGGTTGACACCGAACGGGGAAAGCAAGGTAGACTAGAGGGCCAGTCCAAACTGCCGATCATCCGTGGTCGGCACGGATGAGAGCGAGCCCCCCATGCCCTTCGTTCAAGGAACTGCTTCCGCACTGCGCGGAGATGCTGATCGTCTCGACGCCCCTCGTGCCGCGGAAAAGCGCGGCACCCCCGGTACCCCGCGAGACACCACCCGCTCATCGCGCGGGTCACGCGCAGGGGGGAGCCGACGCAAGCGCCGCGTCCTGATCGTCAACTGCTACTTCCCGGAGATGCGCGAACCGATCAAGCGCGTCAACGAGGCTCCGAATAGCCTCGCCCCCGTGCTGCTCGCCGGACATTTTGATCCCGACGAATGTGACGTCCGCTTGTACAACGAGGTCAACAGTGGCTTTCTCGAGATCTACGATCCGAAGTTGATCGACTGGCCCGACATGCTCGTCCTGACCGGGCTCACCGCAGCATTCGACCGGCTCTTACATCTGACCGCCTACGCACGAACCGCCAACCCGAACGTGATCGTCGTCGCTGGCGGACACGGCGTACGCACCCTCCCCCGCTATGCGGCTCAGTTTTTCGACTACGCGTGCCAGGGTGATGTCGATGACATCGCCGAGGTCATCCGCGAAGCCCTCGGCCCCGACTACGTCGCGGAGGAGTTTCGCCCCCGCTACGACCTCGCCTACTGGATCGGTCGGCTTGGCTACGTCGAATCGAGTCGGAACTGCAATTTCAAATGCAGCTTCTGCAGCCTGACCAGTGCCGGAAGGCCCTACAAGGTCAATTCGATGGACTACCTCGAACGGCAGCTCGACGCGATCGGCCGGCGCAAGGTGCTCTTCTTCGAAGACAACCAGATGCTCGGCGATGGTCACAAGACCTTTCGTCACCGACTCGAACTTGTCCAGAAGCGTCGCGAGCGGGGGCAATTCGACTACTGGAGCGGATTCGTTACGGACACCTTCTTCTGGGACGAAGAGAATATTCGACTCGCCCATGACACGGGATGCATCTCACTCTTCGTAGGCGTCGAATCCTTCGATGACTCGGAATGGCTCGACAAGGTCAACAAGCGGCAGAACGCGCGGCATAGCCAGGTCGAGCTGATTCGTCGGTCGATCGATGGCGGCATCCTCTTCAAATACGGCCTCGTGTTCGACCCGACCAGCCGAACGATCGAGCAGATGCGACGCGAGATGGACATCATTCTCGACACACCGGAAGTCCCGCTCCCTCTCTTCAACTTTACGGCCATTCCTTTTCCGGGAACGCCGCTCTTTCACGAACGAATCGCCAATCACCAGATTCTTCCGAACACGCATATCCGCGACCTCGAGAGTTCGACCCTCTGCGTGAAACCGATCGATCCGATCGAGGACGTAGTTCGGTTCATTCAGACCGATAAGAATTTCCGGTCCGACCGAATGCGCGCCTTCGCCCACCACAAGCAGTTCCTGTCCCGCTACAAGAACGCGCTCAACCGCGATCAGAAGATGCTCGCCACCCTGAACATGATGGCGATGCTCTTCCCGGGGAAGTTCTCGAGCCCTGGATCGATTTTCGTCAAGAAGCGCCCGCGAACCCACGTCAGCACGACCGAGCGACTCGATGATGTGTATACGCCGCGACTTCCCGTCGCTCCGCGTTATGCGAGCCTTTTCGAACCGACCGTGCTCGTCGATGCACAGGGCGTCCTGAACCCGCTCGTCCAGGACGACGCACTCGACACCCGTTTCCGGGGTGCAACGGGGGACGCGACGGTCTCGGTCGATTCGTCGGCCAAGCGATCGGAGTCACAACCGGAGAAGGTTCCGGCATGACCGACCGCCTAGCGCGTCCCGCCGCCCGAAGCAGACAAGGTCGAGCCCAGAGCGCGATTTTGCTTGCTCTCCTCCATCTCGCTCCCGCCGTCGCCCTCGCATCCGGCCCCCAGGCAATCGACTGGACGTTCATGGCAATCGTCTATCCGATCCAGGCGATCGGCATCGGCGTCGGGCTTCATCGCTATTTCGCCCACCGCTCCTTCAAGACGAGTCGCCCATTCCAATTCTTGCTCGCGCTCTCCGCCGCAACCGCGTTCGGTGAGGCGATCACCTTCTCGGGCAAGCATCGACTCCATCACCAATACTCGGATGCGAAAGGGGACGTCCATACTCCCCTCGACGGATGGTGGGCTTGCTGGATCGAGAGCCTGCTGGATCACGGCTATTCAAAGCAGGAAATCCTCGATCACGTCCCCGATCTTGAGCGCTACCCCGAATTGATGTGGCTCCATCGAAATGCGCGACTCCCCGGCCTGCTACTGCTCGCACTCGCGTGGAGTGTCGGCGGCTTTTCCACAGCCGCGATCGGTGTCTGCCTCCCGGCCATCATCATCATCCACCAGACTTCCTCGATCAACTATTTCGCGCACAGACGCGGGGCTCGTCCCTTCGAGACCGGCGACCATTCGACCAACAACACCCTGGTTGCGATCCTCACGTTCGGCGAAGGCTGGCATAACAATCACCACAGGTATCCCTACTCAGCCCGAGCAGGAATCGAGCCTTGGGAAGTCGACATGTTCTATTGGGTCATTTGCGCCCTGGAACGCATCGGCCTGGTCTGGCAGGTTCGCCGACCGCCAGATCGCGCACGCCGGGGTGTCGACCTCGTAACCCGAAATGGGAACAACGGAAGCGCGTCGTTGGGGATGTAGAATCCGAAACGACCATGCGCGGGACATCTCGTCGTGCGCAGGAGAAGCGACGATGGATGAGATGACTGCCGCGTATGGAGAAGCGATGCAGGCTCCGGGCGGACAGGCGAATCGCGAAATTGAGAATATCGCCCTATCGCTCTCAGGCGGTGGCGTTCGCGCCGTCGGCTTCCACCTCGGCCTCCTCGCGACTCTGCATCGCCTCGACCTGCTGAATCGCGTCAGCATTCTTTCGACCGTGAGCGGCGGCAGCCTCACTGGGATCGGCTACGCCCTGTCCCAGCGCTTCGGACATCGCTTCGATCGCTTCTTCGGCGAGTTCTACGAATTCCTCCCGAATATCAACACGATCGAAGTCCTCCTCGACGGCCTCTCGAGCGCCGACCCGCCCTCGCCCTCGGGTCGCCGCGACATGATCGCTGTGCTCGCGAACCTCTACGACGATGCCTACTTCAAGAAGTACTTCGGTGAGGATGTCGCTTCTTCGCAGTCGCGACCGGAGGCGAAGGATGGCGACGACCCCGCGGCCGTCTCCCCAAGATTCGACGTCTTCTGGGATGAGGACCACCCCGACAACCATCTCAAGGAAGTTGTCTTCAATGCAACGGAGTTCCAGACCGGGACGGCCTTTCGATTCCAGAAAAGCGAATTCCGAGCGCTGATCGGGAACGCGAACATCTTCCTTTGCGAGGAGCACGCGCGACAATTGCGGATGGCCGACATCATGGCCGCCTCCTGTTGTATTCCCGTCGGCATGGAGCCGATGTTCTTCCCCGACGATTTTCATTGGCCGGACGATGTTGGCTCGGGTCTCGATGCGCATCGCCCGACGTGCGACACGATCAAGGATCACCTCCGCGAGAACCTCCATCAGAAATTCCGGATCCATGGCGACGCGCACGTCGACTTCTTTGCGCTCATGGATGGCGGCGTCTACGACAATCAGGGGATCGTGAGCCTGCTCCTCGCGATGAATCGCTTGATCACGAAAGTGCAAGACGATGCCCCACCCGAATGCGTCTGCGGGAAGAGCTTGTTCGGGGGCTACGGCGAACCCGACTCCGACGAATGGGCGCGGATCATCGCGGGACAGGTCACGCCGGAGAGCGAACGCGATTTTGGGTCACTCGAGAACGTGGGATGGGAAGACGTCGACCTGCTGATCGTCTCTGACACACCGGTTCGCAAGGACTCGGTCTATCCAAAGCTGCCGGCCTCGATGAACCCGCACAACCCCGAGGATGCGCTGAATCTCGAGCCACCCTTCTCGAGTCCACCAAAGGGTGGTCTGCTGACTGGCCTAACGGTGGGTGGGACCGTGCGTGTGCTCCAGATCGCGACCTTCCTCATGCTCGCTTCGGCCGCGGTCACAGGATGGCATTGGTGGTACGACGCTAGCCCCGGAATCCCAACTTGGACGAAAGCACTTCACGGCCTTCTTCGAGTCGGCATCCCCCTTGCGTTGACCGCTGGCCTCGAAATCGGCCTCATCGTGCTTCACAAACGGCTGATCGAAATGTCTGCGAAACTCTATGGAGTCCTGCCGAGCGACCGATGGGTCAAGGATCCCTGGAAATATCTCCGTCGTCTGAAGTTGACCGACGTGATGACGATGATCAGCCTGCGCGTGAGTTCGACCTCAGCGCTCACCGCCAGCATCTACATGAATCGTATTCGCTCGCTCAGCTATTCGGCGCTCTTCAGCCGACGCGACCTCGAGAGCCACGTCATTACGAACGAGATCTTCTCCCTCGAACGGTGTGAAAGCGGCAAACCCTCAGATTGGCCGGAGGACTTTCCCGCTCATATCCCACTGCTCTCTGAGGACGCGAGCGCGATCATCACCCTCGCCGCCCATATGCAGACCAAGCTGTGGATCAACCGTATCGACAAGGGCGTCGCCAACTATGCGGACCTTCTCGAGGGCGACAATCTTCTGACCGACGCCACCAAGCGCGTGCTCGCCATGAACGAGAAGCGCGAGGGCAACAGCCTTGCTCCACTGAACGACCTCGATGTTCTCGTCATCTCGGGGCAGCTGACCGGCTGCTTCAACATCATGGTTCATCTCTGGCAGCAGCATCGCGGTTCGGACGGAAGTTGGAAATTCGCCGATAGCCAGAGGGTCTTCGAGAAAGCCCTCGATTCCTGGATGCTCTTTCACGATGATCCGACCACGCTGCTGGAGGAACAGAAGCGCGATAGCGAAGTCGAGCGACACTCCCGGACAGAAGGGGCGCAGACGGTCGTGATCGACTGAATCGTCGAGCCCCGGCGACCGCCCATCCCCGAAATCCACAGTCTGGTCCATACTCCGTGAGCGATGGCAGCGCGCCATCTGAGCTTCGGGGTCCCGCCCATGCGCGTCTTTTCGGAAAGCATAGAGTCGTTCCTGAAAAAGCTGAACGCGATGACCCGCGAAATCCTGCGTGCGGATTTCGGGGTGCATGTCGGTCGGTCGCGGTTTCGAACGGCGGACGGCTGGCAGTGGCCGATTATTCTGGTTGCGATCGACGATGCCGATCGTCTCGGATATTTCGATCCGAACGACCTCACGATCGGCATTCACAAGCGATTGATGTATACGGCGAAAGATCGGGTGCTCGAAGATCTGCTTCGGCATGAACTCGCCCACTACTTCGCGTATATCCACTTCCCTGATCTTGCGGAATCCGAGCGAGCGCACGGCGGTGCCTTTCGATCCGTCTGCGACCGCTACGGGCTTGGCCCCGAGATTCGCAGCGCTTCGATCGAGATCGCGACGGCGAACGACTCGATCGAAGGAGAACTCGGGAACGAGGCGGTGCTGACGCGCTTCAAGCGACTCATGTCGCTGGCGGAGAGCGACAACGAGCATGAGTCCTCACTCGCCGTCCTTCGCGCCAATGAGTTGATGGTGAAGCACAACCTGGACGCCGCGCGCCTTCAGGGAATCGGCGATGCCGGAAAGAATGAAACCGAATACTGCGTATTGCTCGTGCTCGAGTACAAGCGAAGCAGTCCGCGTCGCGCCGCGATCGCTGAGATACTGAAGGAATTCCTGGTCTACCCCGTTCAGACGGGGGCCGGCCTCGAAGTCACGGGAACCCGCGCAAACGTCGAACAGGCGGAGTACATCGCCGGGTATCTCGAGCGTGCCCTGGCCGCCGCCTGGAAGCAGGCGCGGCGAGCGAGCCCGGATCGAAGACTCCGCGAGAAGCCCTTCATGAATGCGGCCGCCGCCGCCTACGTGCAGAAGCTCCGCGCTTCGAAGTCATCCCTGCCGAAAACGGATCAACGCGCGCTCGTCGTCCTCGACAAGGAGCTCGCCTGGGCAGGCCACGGCGTCTACGGCGGCAACGTGCATATGACGACAACCTCCTACCGAACCTGCGGGGCCTCGACGGATCAGGGCACCCGCGCCGGACGCGCGCTTGAGATTCATCGCGGCGTCGGCAGTCAGGGCGTCGTTCCTCTTCTCAGAAGTTAGACGCCAGGCGGATCGCCTAACACTTCTCTACGCAGCGTGTCACCCGTGGCATTTCTTGTACTTCTTTCCACTGCCACATGGGCACGGTTCGTTCCGGCCGACTTTGGCTTCGGTCCGGACGTAGGGCACGGACGGACCGTGGTGGTGATCATGGTCGCAGTCGGGGCCGTGGACGTGCTCCGTCGGCTCGGTTGCATCGTCCTTCGCGCCCTGATTCTCGTTCATCATCTCGTTCTCCATGAATCCGGCTCGTCCCGCCAAGCCAGAAAGAGTTATTTGAGTGCCGCGCGCCCGCTTGCGGTCATCACCACGAGCGAGAGCGGCAGCCCCAGCACAAGCCTCGGATCGTCCAGATTCTACGTTTCGTCGACACCGGATCCTCCTCGTTATTTCACTTCATCCCGCGCGAGAACCGGCCGTGGAAAACCTTCAGCACGTTCGAAGCTTCGGCCACCCCGGCCTCGCGCACCAGCGGACCCATAGTACGATCCCGCACCTTGTCGTGACGGAGCCGGTTGGTAGCGTAAGCCCCGCGACGAGTCGGATGCGCCAATCGCGCACACTAGCGACCTCACACCCACCTCCTGTTCCGCGAGAACAGATCCCCAAACTAATCTGGAGCTCCCCATGAAGATTGGCCTCATTCCCGTCAACGTTGGTGTCCCGAATGTAGAAGGCATGGTCGGCATGGCGCAGCTCGCCGAAGGCATCGGCTTCGAGTCGGTCTGGACCTTCGAGCACGCCATCGTGCCCAATGACTACAACTCGAAATACCCCTACAGCGCGGACGGGAAGATGGGCGTGACCCCCGAAACGAATTTCGTCGACCCTTTGATCGCGCTCACCGCAATCGCAATGGCGACGAAGACCCTCCGACTGGGCACGGGCGTGAACATCCTCTCCCAGGCAAACCCGCTCTATGTCGCCAAGCAAGCGGCGAGTCTCGACTTCGTTTCCAATGGACGATTCGAGCTCGGCGTCGGTATCGGTTGGCTCGAGGAAGAGTTCAAGGCCGCGGGAACCCCCTTCGAGCGACGCGGCGCACGCTTCGACGATTACGTTCAGGCGATGCGCAAGTTCTGGACCGGCGACACCGTCGAACACAAGAGTGACTTCATCGATTGGAGCGGCTTCAAGAGCAACCCGACCCCGATTCAGAACCCGATGCCGATCGTCATCGGCGGCACAAAGGGCAAGGCCTTCCAGCGAACCGCCCTCCACGGCAACGGCTGGTTCGCGCCGACCGCGAGTCCCGACCAGCTCGCTCCGATGCTCGATGAACTCGACGCTGCATGCAAAGAAGCCGGCCGCGACCGCGGCGAGATCGAAGTGACGGCGATGTGGTTCCCGAACCCGTCAGACCTGAGCGATGTCGATCGCTATCGCGACATGGGCGTCGGCCGTCTCGTCGTGATGCTTCCGGCGCTCGGCAAGGGCAACCCGGCGGACAACCTCAAGGCCTTCGGCGACAACGTCCTCGCGAAGCTCGCGTAAGCGGCCGATCCCCCAACCTCTTCGGAGATACGGCATGGCTTTGACTGGCTCACTCGAAACGCCCCTCGTCATGATGGGTGCCCCCGGTTCGCCCTACACGCGAAAGATGCGTTCGCTGCTTCGCTTCCGACGGATCGAGTACGTGATGATCCAGCAGAACTCGCCGGAAGCGGAGAAGATGCCGGCGGCGAAAGTGCCTCTGTTGCCGACCTTCTATCTGCCTAACGAGGCGGGGGAAGTCGTGGCGACGACGGATTCGACGCCGCTCATCCGGCGCTTCGAGCGGGCCTTCGAAGGGCGCAGCGTGATCCCCTCCGATCCGGCAGTGGCGTTTCTCGATGAGCTTCTCGAGGACTACGCGGACGAGTGGCTCACGCGGCCGATGTTCCACTATCGCTGGTATCACGATGCGGACGCAACCAAGGCGAGGCGAATCCTTCCCCATTGGGGATCGATCACGGCAACACATGAGCAGATCGCGCCACTTCAGAAACTGTTCGGGGATCGACAGATCGGACGCCTAGGCGTCGTCGGTTCGAATGACGTGACGGCCCCAGTCATCGAAGAGAGCTACCGGCGATTCCTCGATCTCCTCGATGCTCAGCTAACGAAGAGCCGATTCCTCTTTGGGGATCGGCCGGCATCGAGCGACTTCGGCCTGATGGGACAGTTGACTTGCCTCGCCCTCTTCGACCCGACGCCCTCGGCGCTCACCGCAGAGCGAACCCCGCGCATCTATGCATGGACCGAGTTCATGGAAGACCTCTCTGGACTTGATGCGGAGGAATCGGCGTGGACGTCCGCGCAGGATCTTCCTGATACGATCCGTGGATTGCTCGGCGAAGTCGGGCGCACCCATGCCCCCTTCTTGATCGCGAACGCGGCGGCGGTCGAAGCCGGTGCCGAACAGCTTGAGACCGAGATCGACGGAAAACCGTGGGTCCAGAAGCCCTTCCCCTATCAGCGCAAATGCCTAGCCAATCTGCGTGCGAGTTATGCGGCGCTTGATGAGGATGTCCGCGCGACGGTGAATGGGTTCCTCGACGGCACAGGCTGCGAGGCCCTCTTCGAAAGCTAAGCCTCTTCGCTCGGCGTCCATTCTTCGCCGTGCCACTGTGCGAAGACGACGTCGACTTTGCGGCGGACGGTGAAGCCGAGCTTCCGATAGAGCCGAATCGCATTCTCGTTGTCGTCGAGCACGTGCAGAAAGGCTTCGTCGCCGCCGGCTCGAATCGATCGTGCGACCGCGAGAGTCAGCGCCGCCCCCAGCCCCTCGCCACGCGCATCCGGATGCGTGCAAACGCCACTGATCTCGACGAAACCCGGTATGCGAAATCGTTCGCCGGCCATCGCCATCAGTCGTCCATTCCGCCGTACACCGACGAACCGACCCAACTCCGTCGTTCGCGCAGCAAAGGGGCCCGGCTCGGTCAGCGTCGCGAGTTCGAGTGCCGCCCCCGCGTCCTTCGAACCAAGCGCATCGATGGCAACATCTAGAACGGGCGCGAGATCTCCCGCAACCATCTGCAAGCAGACGCCCTCAAAATGATCCTCCCAGCCTGCGGGCCGTACCGGGATCTCATCGCGAAAGAGTCCGCAGAAGCCTTCGAGACCGACGTCTTCCGCGATCGCCGCCCAACATCCTTCCGCGCCGCCGACACGACTCATCTCGACCCCGCTAAAGGGACTCATCTCGGGATCGAACGTCAGTAGCCGATCGCTCTTCGGCGTTTGCGCGAACCGCTTGAGTGGTCCGTTCAATGAATGCCATACGGGATTGTCGAGAAATGATTCGTCGTGCTTCTGTGTCATCAAAACGTCTCTGCTTGAGTCGGCGAAGACGCCTAACTCGCTCCACCGAAAATCGCGGGGTGCGCGATTCTTAGTCCAATCGTCAGGGCAATGCCCGCAAGAAGAGCCAGGGGCGCTTCGCGAAACCCCGCGAATCCGCCGCGCGCAAAGGGAAGGAACGATGTCGAGGCATGAAATGCCGCGAAGGCTTCACCTCCGGTCGCAAGATGGCGGCGATCCTGATGCCAACAGCCAATCAGGGAGACAATCGGGAGCCCCAGGAAAAATGCGAGGTCGGTCGCGTGAACACGCGCAACCGCAAGATGAAGCAATCCAATCAAGGCGACCCCCATAAAGAGCGGATGTCGCGTGACGCGCAAGACGCCTCGAATATCCCCTCCCCCGGGTGCGATTGAAGAGGGACTCGGGTTCATGAACGCGCCCACACAGAGTGTCAGGGCGAGCACCATGCCGAGATACATCAGTGGGCGTGCGGCACCGACCTGACTGCCATACCCGTAGTAGGCGCCCATATGTTTGTTCGCACCATAGACCCCGACGAGGGGAATGAATGTCGCGAAGGCCACGATCGAATACCCCGCCAAGAACCCCCGTGCGCCGAGCAGCGAAACCAGTTTCGGGCGAAGCCTCAGACTCGACAGCCCCATATGTGTTCCGAGAAAGAGAGCCCAAAGCGCGATGATCGAGAGGGTTGCGGATGATTCCATCATGAATCTCCTGGCGGGCGCGCAAGAGGAATGGGCGGTTCAGACGGTCCTCTGATCATGGCACAGTCGCCTCGAGGATTGAACGGGGACCCGGATCCTCCGCACCGGACACGGATCTCCCCTACGCTCGCTCGCAACCAAGCGCCCGACCCAATTGGAGCTCGACCATGACACGCCGAATCTCGCCGTCGCTCGTTCTTACCCTCGCCCTTGCCGCCGCCTTCGTGCTCGCCTGTGACCCGATCGTCATGATCCCCGGCGGCGAACTCGCGGGCGAGCTCCAGCCCGCTCCCGAAAATTGGGCCTTCACGAACGAGGTCGACACGGTCCAGCTCGAGACCAATCCCGACGATCCCTACTCGGTGAACATCTGGTGTGTCGCGACCGAGCGCGGACTCTACGTAGCAGGGTCCAAGACGTCACAATGGACCGAGAACGTGAGCGCCGACGGGCGCGTTCGATTGCGCGTCGACGGCAAGCTCTATGAACTCATGGGCACCGAGGCGAGTGCCGATGCGGACGTCGAAGCGTTCGTGGCCGCGGCGGGCGTGAAATACGACTTCGAGATGGAACCCGACCAGCGCGAGGCCTCGATCCTGTTCCGGCTCGACCCTCGTTAGTTCGCGCCGGATGCCCCGCCGCTCCCGGTCTTCGCCGTTTGGCGATCACTCAGAGCCTTGAAGTGCTTGGCTGTATCCATGTTGACCGTGGTACCGCCCATACCTTTCATCATGCCGAAATTCGGCGTGACGATCTCCAAGACCGGGACAATGAGCGACAAGCGACGCGTCTGAGGAATGAAGCACTGGACGTCGTCACAGGCCTGGTATCGGACGTCGACGGAGATTTCGATTTCGGGCTTTTCGAGATCGCTCACCGTCTTGGTCAGCGCTGAGTTCGCATAGATCGTGATCTCAAAATCGACTTCGCCTTCCCAGACTTGAAGCGGCGTCTCGATTCCGGGCAATACAAGCGGCTTCGTTCCAGGCTGACGGGCCATCTCGGTCTCTATGCCTTCCGGCGCATCGACCGTAATCGTGGCCGCGACCATGCCCTCAGGTACCGGTGCATCGTAGATGTGGATTCCCGGCGGGAGCGAGAACCGAACCATCAACCGACGACGGGGGCCGATACGGATCGATCCCCCTCCGCCGCGAAGAAATGCAGAGACTTCAATCCCGTCGTCTTGTCGGACATGCGCGATCGGATCGGTTGCGCCGGGATCGACGCGGCCCAACATGCGATCGACCATGGTCTCGGCCGAGTCGCGAACCGCGAGATGACGCGCGAAGAGTTTGTCCTTCACAATCCCGGACTCGTCGATCAGAAAAGTTCCGGGAAACGGAATCCCATGAAAGACGGCTTCCTCGGCCGGGATCTCGGTATTGAGGACGCCGTACTCCTCGATGACCCTTGAGTCCGGATCGGAAAGAAGCGTGAACGAAACGTTCTCCCCCTCTGCATAGGCTGCATGGGCAGAATGTTCGTCGTAACTCACCGCGTAGAGCTTGATGCCCGCGTCGGTCAGGACCTTGATGTTCTCTTGCAGCTCACCGAGATGCGTAAGGCAAGGCGGTCACCACACGGCGGATCGAAAGAAGAGCAGCGCCGCTTTCGATCCGTCTCGGTCGGCATGAAAGTCGACTTCGTCCCCGTGTTGATTGAGGAGGGTGAAGTTCGGAGCGGGTTGGCCGACCGCGATACCGGGCGAAAAATCTTCCGGGGCGATGTATCGCTGTCCCATTGTGGTGGGCAGCGGTCCCCAGAATCCGTAGTCGTCGACGAGATCATCTTTGCTCACGATTCCAACTCCTCTTGAACGACAAGCCTACCAGGGTTGAAGCCAAGTATGCAAAGTTACCTCGCACGCGCTGCCCTCCATCAGTACCTTGAAGACCTGCGACATAGGAAGGAAATTGGCGCATGGCGGCAGCAACTCACACGAAAGCGGGCCAGGACCAACTCGGCAGGCCGATCGAATCCCATCGGGCGTGGCGATCCGAGGACATCGCGCCACCGATCGAGGCACTCCACGGCGATCGCACCGCGCTTTCCGACGTGGACCGCGTCGCGACGCGGCTCACGCCGGAAGAGGTGCAGGATCTCGAGAGTGTCGCCCGGAGCCTTCCGGACGATTGCGAAGAGTGGATCGCACGCCCCCTCGAAACGATCACGACGCAACGCCTAACGAATCGGTTCGGCGAGATCGCACAAGAGCTGGGTCACGGACGTGGCTTCGCGCTGATCCGCGGACTCGATGAAAATGACCCCGAGCTCTTCCGTCGCATGTTCTGGATTCTCGGAAACCATCTCGGCTCGCCGGTCATGCAAAACGCGCGCGGCGAAGTTCTGAGCGAAGTCTTCGACCGCTTTGAAGGAGCTCCCCGCGGCATCGACTCGCGCGGCTATGAGAGCAACGACGAGCTTCGCTTCCATTGCGACGGCGGCGACTGCATCGGTCTTGGCTGCGTCCGCCAATCACCCTCTGGAGGCGAAAGCGGCCTCGTCAGCCTTCCGGCGATCTACAACACGCTCCTTAAGGAGTACCCCGAACATCTCGACACGCTCTATCGCGGCTTCCCGCTTTATGTACGAAGGGAGGCGGAGGGCGACGGCGGAGGAACGCGCGAAGCGACCGTCGCCGATCGTTCGATCCCGGTCTTCGCAACCCAGGAGGGCGTGTTCAGCAGCTTCCTCAATAAGGTACTCGTCGAGCATGCGGCAACCGCGGCGGGGAAGCCGATGGACCGCGCCTCAACGGACGCACTCAATCGGCTCGAAGAAATCGCGGAGCGCCCCGAGCTTCGGCTCCGTTTTGTCACACAGCCCGGTGATGTCCTGTGGATCCACAATCACAGCGTGATGCATCGCCGAGATCTCTATCAGGACGGCCCGGATCCCAAACAGAAGCGACTCTTCTACCGGATGTGGACGAACCTGCACGAGCCGCGACCGCTCGTTCGTGTGCATGCCGGGCTTCGCGCCGGAATTCGAGGCCCCAAGCCAGTGATTGTCGGCCCGGACTCCGAACGCTCCGCCTCGCAGCTTTAGAGAGCGAAGACTCGTCGAGCGTTCCCTGCCAAAAAGAGTGCCTTCGTCTCGTCGTTCAGCTCGAGCCCGTCCAGATTCGCCAGCGCCCGCGCCGGCGTGATCATCGGGTAGTTGGTTCCGAAGAGCACTTTGGAGGCGCCGTTCGATCGCATGAAGTCAACGAGCTGCGTCGGGTAACGCTTCGTGGTGTAGGCCGAAGTATCGATGTAGACGCGCTCATGTTTCGTCGCGACCGCAATCGCCTCGTCGGTCCACGGGTAGCCGATATGACCTGCGACAACCGTGAGCTCGGGGAAGTCGAGCGCGACCTGGTCGAGATAGAAGGGACGGCCCACTTCCGAGGGCATCAAGGGCCCCGTATGCCCAATCTGCGTACAGAAGGGGACGTTCAGCTCGCAGCAGGCGACGTAGACGGGATAGAAGCGCCGATCGGTCGGCGGCACTTCCCAAAGCCAGGGCAAGACGCGGATCGCCTTGAAGCCCAACTCTTCGACACAGCGCCGGATCTCCGCCACCGCCTCCATCGGCCTCGAAATATCGACCGATCCCACTCCAACGAGCCGATCGGGCGCCTCCGCGACAAAGGACGCGACTTCGTCGTTTGAGATCATTACGTTGCGCGGGGCGTACCATGCGCTGATCAGCGACGTCGAAACGTTGGCTTCGTCCATGGCGCCGATCGTCAGGCTGACGGGTATCTCCGCGTCGGGGTCCGGCGCTTCCTGGCGGTTCCAGCGCCGAAGCGAGTCGAAGATTGGATCGGCCGTATGTCGCGGCGTTGGATGCTGCGCCCAGGCGTCAATGATTTCCACAAGATTCCCCTATCGGTGGCGACCCTCAGTCTCGCAGATCTCGACGCGAACGTCCGAGAAGCGCGGTCACCCTTGGCTCTCCCTTGGCTATCGTCGCGCGATGTCGATCCCACACGAATACGTCATCCATGGTGCCCCCTTCAGTTTGTTCACACGAAAGCTCGAAGCCGCACTGATTTTTTACGACCTCCCCTTCCGCCACGCAGTTGCCGGGATCGGTGAAGAGAGTGAGGCCGCTCGCCGCTCGGGGACGCATCAGATTCCGATTCTTGAAACGCCCGAGAACTGGATGATCGCGGATACAACGCCGATTCTCGATCTGCTCGATGCGAGAAGACCCAACCGGAGACTCTTCCCCGCCGGGCCGCTCGGCGTGCTCGTGCATATCGTCGAGGAGGTGCTCGACGAATGGTACGCGCGGGTGATGGTTCACTTCCGGTGGCATTACGCGGAGAACACGCGACACATCGTCAGTGCTGCGCTCGGGCGCGAGGTCAGCCTCGAAGAAGCCGCGGAGTTCCCCCTCGCGAAATGGGGCCCGCGCGCATGCCGAGCAACCGGCACGGAACTCGAGGTACATCAGAAGGCCGCGGAAGACGAATACTTCGCGATGCTCGGCGCGCTTGAGGCCCAGCTGCAGACGACCGCCTTTGCCCTCGGTGATCGTCCGACGGCGGTCGACACGATCGTGCTCGGCGGCCTGCGCGCGCATACGAATAACGACCCGCTTCCCAACCTCGATGCCTTCCCGACCGTGCTCGACTGGGCATCGCGTTGTGAGAAGGGATGGGAGGGTCGCGGGGAACTCGCCCCCTTTCCCAAGAGCACTCCCTTCGCGGAGCACGTGCTCGAAGTCGCCGTGACACAGTACGCGCCTTTTGTCCTTGGAAACGCCGGCGCTCTATCGGCGGGCGAGAAGGCTTTCGCGAGCGAGACCTATGGCGAAACCGCGAGTTACTTGGCGCGGCCCTACCCCGCAAACTCGCGTCGGATGATTCAGGATCGCATTCGCGACCGCCTCGACCCGGACGAGCGCAAGAGCGTTGAGCAATGGCTGGCGAATCAGAAGCTCGACACTGTATTCGGCCCTGTCGACTGATCGAGAATGCTAGGCCGCGATTCTTATGGGATCGATCGGCGCGATTCCCATCCTCGCTCGCACCTCGTCGATCGGGCGTTCGACGTCGTCCCAGAAATCCCAGTCTGCGCCAAGATCGGTGTTCATGGCGGCCCCGCGTTCGAGCGCATGCAGCACTTCCAGGGCAAGCTGATCCTGACCGATCCGGCCGAGCAGGACAGGCATCTCGAAGGGCGTCAGGTTGATCCCTGCCGTGTGAATAATAAGTCCGAAGAGCGCCGTGAAGAAATCGCAGTCGTGAGTCGTGAAGCCGGCTTGAAACGCTCCGGCCTTCATCTCGCCTGACGGCGACGTGTCGTACCCGGCCAGCACGTGCGTAAAGTCGTGGTAGAGCGCACCGGGTGGGAAGCCGCCCTTCTCTCCGCATAACGGGAGGTTCTCTCGCCGGCAGTGTTCGAAAAACTGGCGACCAAGGGTGTTTTCCGGAAGCGCGCCAAGCGCGCGATAGCGATCGGCGATGGCAGGATCTTCGGGAAGCACGCCCCGAAAGCGCAGCATCGCCCGCATGATCGCAACGGGATTCTTCAGGAGACGGCGCGTGTTCTTGAGATACACGCGAACATGAGAGCGTCTCGCGAACGAAGCCTTGAAGCGAATCATCTTGCCCTTCGCCAGATGGCCAAAGACGGCGACCCCGGGTTCATCGACCGACAGCGCGGAAGCGAAGTTTCGAATCAGCGAAGCCTGGGCTTCGGTCGGCGGCCCTTCTGCAATCGCGATCACGATCATAAGCCGAACCAGCTGCTCAGCCTGGCTCTCTTCCATGTCGTGCTGGGCGAGTTCCTGCGACTCGATCTCGGCGAGTGTTGCGGGATCGAGATGAGAGTTCAGCACGATGCGCTGAATCGCTTCAAGCAGCGCCTGCTGGGGCGCGGCGATCCCATTCTTGGCCGCACGGGCGACAGAGGTCAGGGCACGAAGGGTATTCGGAACGACCGATGCATCCACTTCCACAATCTTCATCACAACCTCCTGCGAGCGGCTTCGCCGCCACAAAGTAAGGGTCGTGAATGGCACGAAACTTGTCAAATGACTAGTATTGATCGATGCCAGCGACCAAGAAGAAGCGCGGCGCCCCTCGTCGAGGCGAGGCCCGCGCGCAGATCGTCGAATCCGCAATCGAAGCCTTCGCGGAACGCGGATTCGAGGCGGCAACGACCCGCGAGATCGCCGACCGCGCACGGATCGACCAGGGTCTGCTGACCTACCACTTCCCGAATAAGGACCTGCTTTGGCGGGCTGCCGCAGATCGACTCTTCTCCGTACTCGGAGAGCAGCTCGACCAACGCTTCTCAACGCTGCCAGATGCTAGGCCCGAGGACCGTGTCCGCGGCGCGATCCGCGAGTACGTGATGTGGGTCGCGGAGCACCCGGCGTTCTTCCGATTCCTCGTGGACGAAGGGAATCTGTCGAATCCGCGAACAAGATGGCTCGTCGATACCCACCTCAAGCCCCGCTTCAGCTTCATTAAAGAAGCGGGACTCGCCCAGGCGATGGACATCGAGGACGACGCCCTCCCCCACGCCTTCTTCGCACTGAGCGGCGCCGCCGGCCTGATCTTTGCGGTCTCCGCGAATTGTCGTCGCCTAACAGGAGTCGACCCGACTCGACGCGCCGCCATCGAGGCGCACGCGGACTTCGTGGCAGACCTGATCGTCGGTTAGGCCCAGATCGCAGAAGTCAAAAGAGCTCGATTCGCATGGCCGTCGATTGTCCGCCATTGATTTCCGGCCCGAGATCGACCGAGCAGGCGGTCAGGATGAAGAACAGATCGAGCTCCGCTCGGATCTCGACGAAGTCCCCCGGCTTTGTGGGCGCACATTCCGCACGCAGCGATCCATCCGGATCAACCGGCGTGTTCTGGAAGAAATTCACCGGCGCGGGCACGTCCGAGAGCGAAAGCCCTAGCTCCATCGCCGCCGACAGAAAGTTCTCATGACAGCTGGGATGCCCTCCCTCGGCCCCGAAGAGCGCATGCAAACCCGGATCGCAGCTCGCGAAGAGCGAATCATGAGTCCCGGGAGAGTCGTCTTTCATGAAGGTGAGAATCGGGCGGTATCGATTCGTGAAGAACGCTTCCCCGACCGCTGGAAAAAGGCGCAAGTTGAGAGCGCGAGTCCGGGCGGTACAAAGAAACTCCGAGACGTCTTCGCGGCTCAGCGCAAACACATCGCCGATCTGAGCCCCCTCAAGATCAGTCACGCGAATCGTCGTCCCAGCGTCGACGGCAATCCCCCGCCCCGCATAACCGGGGACCTCGATCGCCTGTTTCACCTTCATCTCACAATCCTCTTGGTCCGGTCTTGGAACGCACGTATCCGTTCTATCCCGCGACGACGACCGCGATCCCGATCATCGCCTCGCGCGTCACGATCGCGGCAAGCTGATCTTCGCTCCAGTCGTCCGTCCCCTCCGGTCGCAAAGGCAGCACCATGAACCGCGTCTCCGCCGTTGTGTCCGTCACCCGGATCGCGACCTCCGCAGGGACCCTAAGTCCCATTTCGCTCAGCACTCTCCTCGGCTCACGAACAACCCGCGCTCGATAGGCGGGACTCTTGTACCAATCCGGCGGCAAACCGAGGACCGGCCAGGCGGTACAAGAGCATTGCGTGCACACGATGACGTGATGGCATTCGGCCGTCGCCTCAAGAACAACGATGTACTCCCCTTGCGGGCCCGCAAAACCCAACTCGGCGCAAGCGGCCGTCCCGTCCGCGAGGAGTCGGGCGCGATAGTCGGGATCGACCCACGCGCGAGCAACTACACGGGCGCCGTGATGCCAGTCGAAATGGTCTTCAGCCGCCGTTTCGAGGCTATCGAGTACGCCCTCCGCGATGAGGCCCCCCTCCTCGAGCGCATGTTCGAGTGCAGCAGCGCGGGCTGCGGGAGACGCGTTCTGCTTATGCGACTTCATCTTCATCGTGCCTCCGCGAGGTAACTATCCCAAAGGTCCACGACGACGGTCGCGCCTTCTTCGGCCTGCTCGCCCCAGAGTTCCCGTGCCGTAAACTCCACGTGATAGGTCGATTCGCTTCGCCCCAGGAGCCCATGCGCCGAATGATCGGGATACGGAAAAGCGGGCGCGACGTGCCGGACGATGCCCTCCTTGCCACGTACGTAGCGGGGGACGCGTGTGTGGCCCGGCGTCTGCCAATCCAGCACGCGCACGGTATCCCCGATCGCGAACCGACCGTCGACGCCCGAGCGACCAACTTGCTGGGGTGAGGCCAGCGGGCCCGAGAGCCGGAATGCGCCGGAAGCATAAGCTTCAAGCTGCTCGTGAGTGAGAGTGCCGCCCTCAACGAGGAGCGTTGCGATGCCCGTGAGCATCCGCTCGTAGTAGTGCGCGCTGAGATAGTGGGTCGGGCTCATTCGCTCGACGGCATGGCGATACTCGTCGGCGTTGTAGGCCTTCAGAATTCCAATGCAGGCCGAGTTCATCGCAAATACACGGGCCTGCCAGGGTTCGTGGAATGTCGGCTCGTCCGGTTCCATCTCGATGGCCCCGAAGCCTTCCATTCCGCCCATGTCGTGAATCCCGTCCAAGGCATGCCTCCGCCGCGTCCAATGCGGCCTCTCATACATTGTAGACCGGGAACGAGGCCTTCGGTCGCAAAGTCGCCGACGCCAGGTATCGTGTTTTCGCGGCCCGCGAAACCGCGAGGCCTAGCTCCCTTAACCAAGACCGCGCCCCACAAAGGAAGACTTATGCCCCTCTCCTTCTACGACACCAGCGTCGCCAGCTACCTCCAGATCATCGATGCCACCGCGTCTTGTCTCGAAAAGGGCGCCAGCTTTGCCTCGGAGAATGGGATCGACCTTCAGCAGATCGTGACCACGCGTCTTCGTGAAGACATGATGCCTTTCCATTTTCAGGTCGTTGCCCTCGCCCATATGTCGGCCGGCTCAATTCGAGCAATGCAGAACGGATCGTTCAGCCCGCCGTCTTTCGAGATCGACAAGAGCTACGAGGAGCTTCAAGCCGTGGTCGCGGATGCGCGAACGGAGCTCGGTGAAATAAAGGAGGCGGATGCCGAAGCACTCGCCGAAGGCTCGGTCACCTTCAAGATCGGAAAGAACGAGATCCCGTTCACGAACAAGAACTTCCTGATCTCCTTCGCTCTGCCAAACTTCTATTTTCATTCGACGACGACGTACGACATTTTGCGGATGCTAGGCGCCCCCCTCGGCAAGATGGATTTCCTCGGCCAGCTCAAGATCGGCGGCTGAAACGGACTTCAGGCCGGACCGGGCGGAATCTTTTCGAGGGACTCCGCTCGGTCAACCAGGCGCAATGTCCACGGCGTTCATTTTCAGTACCGTTCGATCTCCATCGACGGAGATTGCCGTGTCCATCCTCGCTGCCCGCACCCGCGCCTCCGCCCGCGCGGGCTTCGTTCCCTGCCTAGCGCTCGTGCTCGCCCTCTCGTTCATTGCGAACGAATCGGCGGCGGAGCTGCCGGGTGGGGTGTTGCCCATGCGCACGCTCAACGCTCCCGGCCCTATCGGGCTCACGGCCTCCGAGGTTCCGCACCACACGTTCACAGCACCGACTCCACCCGAGGGCGCGCCTAACGTCGTGATCGTCCTCCTCGACGATGTCGGATTCGCGGCGTCATCGACCTTCGGCGGGCTCGTCCCCACGCCCCACCTCGATCGCCTCGCAGATACAGGCCTGCGCTACAACCGATTTCACACTACCGCGATCTGTTCTCCGACGCGGGCATCCCTGCTGACAGGGCGCAATCCCCATGCGGCCGGGGTCGGCGCTGTCCTGAACAGCGCGCAGCCCTATCGCGGCCGAGCCGGCCTGCTCACCCCGGAAGCCGCGACCGTCGCAGAGATCCTTCGCCACCATGGGTACGCGACGGCGGCTTTCGGAAAATGGCACCTCACGCCGGATCATGAAGCATCGCCCAATGGCCCCTTTGACCGGTGGCCCACGCGGGTTGGCTTCGAGACCTTCTATGGATTCCTCGGCGGCGAGACCCATCAGTTTGAACCGACCCTCTACGAGGGCACTCGCCCTACAAAACGACCCGCCGGCGACGACTATCATGTCACGACCGATCTGGCGAACCGAGCGATCGAATGGGTCCACCTCCAGCAGTCGCTCCGCCCCGACCACCCCTTCCTTCTCTATCTCGCGCCGGGTGCGACGCATGCTCCGCTCCACGCACCAAAGAAGTGGATCGAGAAGTTCGCGGGAAAATTCGACGAAGGCTGGGACGTCGCACGCGAGCGCGCCTTTGCGCAACAGAAGAAGCAAGGCGTCATTCCCAAAGACTCCGTGCTGACGCCACGCCCCCCGGAGCTTCGCGCCTGGAAGAGTCTCTCCCCCGATGAACAGCGCGTCTCGGCGCGCTTGATGGAAGTCTTCGCCGGCTTCCTGGCGCACACCGATGAGCAGGTCGGCCGCGTATTCCAGGCCCTTCGCGAGGCCAAGCTTTTTGACGACACGCTCGTCCTCTACGTCGTCGGTGATAACGGCGGAAGCGGCGAAGGCGGCGGTGACTACGGGACCTGGAATGAGATGGGTCGCATTCAGGGCGTTCGGCAGACCCCTTCGGAATTGATCGCGCGGCTCGACGAGATCGGCGGGACGACTTCCTACCCGCATTATTCGGCGGGCTGGGCCTGGGCCACAAACACCCCCTTTCAATGGGTGAAGCAAGTCGCGTCCCATCTCGGGGGGACGCGCAACCCGCTCGTTGTCAGCTGGCCCGATCGAATCAAACGACGGGGCGGGCTGCGTACTCAGTTCTCCCACGTCAATGACGTCACGCCGACAATTCTCGAGGCGGTGGGCGTCGCGACACCGAGGGAGGTGAATGGCATCCCACAAATGCAGATGGATGGCACAAGCCTCCTCTACAGCTTCAACGACCCAAGGGCAGCCGAGCGCCACACGACGCAATACTTCGAAGTCCTCGGGAATCGAGCGCTCTACCACGAAGGATGGCTCGCATCGACACGCAATCGCACACGGGTTCCGTGGGGTGACCTCGTCTCCCGCGCAACGGAGACGAGCCCCGAATTGTGGGAGCTCTATGACCTCGAGACGGACTACAGCCAATCCCGTGATCTCGCTTCCGAACGCCCCGACGAGCTCGAGAAGCTCAAGAACCTCTTCTATGCGGAAGCCGGCCGCAATCAAGTTCTCCCCATCAGCGGACGCCCGGCAGGCCAGGCGCCCTTCCCCGCGTTAGGCGAAGGGCGCCATGAAGTGACCTATCACGCTGGAGCCATAGGGCTCGCCGAATCCGCTGTCCCCGAACTCAAGAACCGGGATCATCGCGTCATCGCGGACGTCATCGTTCCGGAAGGCGGTGCGCAGGGCGTGCTTGCCACTCAGGGCGGTGTCGTTGCAGGCTGGGCTCTCTACGTCACCTCCGAGGGAAACCCCGCATACGCATACAACCTCTTCGGAAAGACGATCACGACGGTCGTCGGAGCGAAGGCACTTACTCCTGGTGAGCACCGCATCGAAATCCGATTCAACTACGACGGCGGTGGCTACGGTCGAGGCGCCGACCTGGATCTCCGCGTCGACAACAAACGCGTCGCCGAGGGCCGACTCGAGCGCAGCGTCCCTGGATTCTTCTCCATCGACGAGACCTTCGACGTCGGAACGGATACGGGATCTCCGGCGGGGAACTATCCGGCCCTCTTCGACTTTACGGGCGACCTGAAGAGCGTCACTTTGCGGACTTCGAAGTAGCTCGAACGGAAGGCCTTCCCCTGATGCCGAAGAATCTCCTCGTCTCGCTCGGTGCCGCCTTCTTCGTCGTGTACGGAGTGGCCTTCATTCTTGCACCGACCGCCATGGCCTCATTCGTCACCGGTGCTGCCCCAACGCATCCCACGTCGATGATCGACTTCCGCGCAACCTATGGCGGGATGACCCTCGGCGTCGGGCTGATCCTCGCGATCTGCGCTCGCACCCCGGCGTATTCTCGCCTCGGACTTCAAAGCCTGGCGATTGCGATGGGCGCGATGGCCACCGGACGGGTCGTCGGCATCGTCCTTGATGGCGAACCCAACGCGATGATGTTCATCTACCTCGCGCTGGAGTTCGTTGTGCTTGCGCTCTCCCTCCTGGGGCTGCGCGGCGACTCCGATCCGCGCGGCCGAGAGAGCGATCAAGAGAACGGTTGAGCGAGCCCCTCCCGCGCTAGGCGTCCCGGCGCGCCTCAACCTCGGCAAGCTCATCCTGCGTGAGTACGTGCGGCTCGCATCGCAGGTTGCCTTCGTCGTCAAAGAAAGGCGAGGGGCGATGTTCCCCGCGGAGGCGCCAGACGAAGAGCAGTCTGAGGATGCGACCTAGCATCGCGAGAGACCGACCTCCGCCGGCTTCCAGATGACTCGCGTCTCCCTTCGCGAATTGGGTGAGGCTTGTTCCCCGAACGGGGCCCAACGTTTCGTCCCGCGATCGACCGTCTGCTGCGTGGTCGACGGCCACGTGAAGTGTCCCAGCGAACGGCATCTGCGGGGATCGCATCGTGTTGGCGATCGGCGTGTTGCAGCAGCGTGCGTACCAGCGCATCAGACCGCCCGGCTTGAGATTCACGGCCGCAAGCTCTTCGGCTCCTTCTTCGAACGTGATACGAGAGGGCGACGTCTGAAAGAGGTCGGTCCCACCGAAATCATCGAGCACCGCGCCCCCTTCCCCTCGGTTGAGAAAATGGGCGAAGGACTGGCAGTCGTCGCAATAACAGATGAGGCGATTCCCTCTCGCGGGATCGACACCACGAAGCGTCCCTTGCAGTGTTCCGCACTCACAGCGAATCGGAAGGTCGGTCGGCATGGCCCCATCCTAGCAAGGGCAAGGGCGCACGCAGGCAAGCCGAATCCCGAGTGCGCCGCCAATCGCCTAAGCTCTCGAGATGTGCCCCTAGAATGACCTCGCTGGAGCCCTCGCCATGAACCGGAATCTGATTCGACTCGCGCTCACCGTCTCATTCGGGGTGTTCTGTGCTCTGATCGGGGCAACAGCCTTTGCGAAAGATGCGCCGACGGAGCGTGGAACGAACCCCAGCTCGCACGATGACCTAAGCGGCATATGGCTCTTGGATCTCGAGGCTTCAGATCCGATCGCGCCGATGCTCGAAGCGATGGGGGCCCCGTGGATCGTTCGTAAGATGGCGCCCATGATGACGCCAACGATGACCATCACGGCGCTTCCCCACGGCGGCGTCCGGGTCGTGAACGAGAACCCGATTCAGACGACCCGCCAAGAGATCTACGTCGACGACACGCTCCGCGAACGGGAAGATCCGCTCGGGCGACGGGTGATCTCGAAAGCGTCTTGGAATCAAGACGGAGACCTCGTCGTCTCACAGAAGAATTTCGTCGACGACGATCGATCAGTACAGATCACGTCGACCTGGACGCGCGAGGGAGACGAACTCTCGATCACGAACCGGATCGACGCACAAGACAAGCCCCAGACCGTTCGCCGGATCTTCCGCCCGCAACGCTGACCTGAGCAAGCGGCGAACCACGCCCGGCCGCTACTTCGGCAGGACCGCCAGCACTTCCGTCTCGCAGAGGAGTTCGGGGCGGCAGACCTCGACGTTCACGAGTGCGTTCGGGAAGCCTCCAAACCCAGCGTCGTCGAAGATCTCACGAAGGCGGTCACCGTCCCTCGCGTGCTTGACGTAGGTCACACCAGAAACGATGTCGCGAAACGATGCGCCCTGCCCTGCGAGAAGCGCTTCGACGTTGACGAGCATTC
>Ga0316209_1000710_pt1 | contig 48838 bp, 43 predicted proteins | sample 6monopyrite_MG_FD_204945 | JGI IMG/M metagenome (GOLD analysis project Ga0316209, IMG submission 204945) | Microbial mat bacterial communities from mineral coupon in-situ incubated in ocean water Damariscotta River, Maine, United States -... | ecosystem: Environmental > Aquatic > Marine >...
CTTTCAACCCCAATTCTGAAAATCGGTTGCGCCACCGTGCAATTTTGTGAATACCAAAGGGCAAGCGTTCGAAAATTTCATTGTTCGATAATCCTTCGTCGGCAAGTAATACAATGGATAAGCGCTCATTGAGTCTCACTGATGTCTTTTTGCTTCGACAACGGCGATGAAACTCTTTGCGTTCTGCTTCTGTGAGTGAGATAACAACGGGTGCGGGCATAGTCAGTACTTCAAAAAAGATGGAGGTGATCCCAATTATATATGACTACGCTGTTTGTTACACTACACTAGGCGGTAACAGACTCTGAGTGATGAGCGCTAGCGAATAACGTAGAAATTTCGGCAGCGAGTATCATCTATCATCGTCATAGTGCCAATTGAGGGCATGGTGCTGAGAACAACGAGCGCGCGAAGTGGTTCGATGTTGTGCGAAACATGCAGCATACGCAGGGCGTCGGGGCAAAAGGAATTAACTGTTGCGTCAGTGAGAGAGTGAATTATCGGCATGGACGCCGAATAATATTCAGCGAAGTAACGATACAATCGGCGGATGCAGGGCCGGTGAAAATGAAAAATTTATGGGTTATCAAGACTGCACACTCCGTAGGCTAGATACCCGTAGGATCAGGTCTTCCGGATAAAGTTTCCAGTGAAACACTGCTGGGGATAATCCTACCACCCGCGTTTCACTGAAGTTCCAATCTAGACAACATCTATCACGCGCTGTAGCTTTGAATATCGTTACACACAAGCGGGATATCAACCACCATCCCAGAATCAATCATCACCGTATTCAGCAGCTCATCTTTATTCAGCGGTTCCTGTGTTTTAATTTGATGCTCCAGCACAGCGATATCCGCCTCTGAAGGATCATTCCCTTTTTCATTTCGCTCGATAATCCACTGTCGTAACTGCGCTTCTGCTGCATGAAAATGAAGGATGATAAACGGCACTGCCAGTGCATCGGCGACGGCTTTAAACTGCTGTCGCTGGGCACGCTTCAAAAAGGTCGCATCGATGATGACAGGGTAGCCGCCTGCGGTAATCGCTTGCGCCGTGGTGGCCAGTTGCCGATAAGTCGCTTCACTGGAGGATGTGCTGTAGAGATCACTACCGACAGTGGATTTACTGCGCGCTTCGGCACTGAGTCCATGCAGTCGTTTACGTTCGACATCGGAACGGACGCGGATCGCACCGAGTTGTTCGAGGATCAGTTGCGAGATACAGCTTTTGCCAGAACCGGAGAGGCCGTGGGTAATCATCAATGGTGTTGCTTGTTGTTGTGTGTACGATGCCGCGAGTTCGAGGTAGTGCTGGTATTGTTGTAGATGCCCATCATGCGGATGTTGTGCATGTTGAATGGTAGCAACTTTGGCGCGCACCATTGCGCGGTAGACGAGATAGAGGCGCAACAGTGGCACAGCGGCATAATCGCCGCTCTGTTGGAGCCAACCGTTGAGAAAGCGAAAACCGAGATCGCTGCGTCCGTGGGCGTCGAGGTCCATGATCATAAATGCGACGTCGTTGATCGGGTCGATCCAGCGTAATTCAGGATTGAATTCGAGGCAATCGAACAGCATCACGCTATTTTGGTAACGTGTCACGTTGGCGAGATGCAGGTCACCGTGGCACTCGCGGATGAAGCCATTGGCTTTGCGCGCCTTTAAATCCGGCATCAGTCTCGCCAACTCACCCACTGCCCACTGTTGCAGTGAATTGTACTCGAGGCTGTCAGCCATGCTGTCTGACAGTATGGCTGACATCTGATCGAAGTTTTCCAGCATCGGTTTTTGAATAGCGGCGGGTGAGCCAAAATCGCTGTCAGCGGTAGCGCCTTCGAGTGATTGGTGAAAGTGCGCAACACGGCTGGCCAGTTCGTCGATATGATCACTTGTCAGCGCATCTTGTTTGATCAACTGATCAAACTCCATGCCTGCTTCAAACTGCCGCATCTTGACAGCATATTCGATCACCTCACCGTCGCCGTTGAACTGTGGTGTCTCGATCGAACCAGTGATTGAGACCACTTCGAGATAAATTTCCTCAGCAAAGCGCCAGTTGAGGCGGAGCTCTTCTTCACAGACGTGATGGCGCTTCTCAAGCGTTGAGAAGTCGAGGAAGCCAAGGTCGAGCGGTTTTTTGATCTTGTAGGCGTATTCGCCGGTCAGCAGTACCCACGCACAGTGGGTCTCGATCAGCTCAAATTTGCTGACGGAGTGATCATAAACCGCCTCGTTTTGCAGTGCGGCGATTAGCGTCGGGGCTGTCATCGTGATTCCTGCGTTAGGAGAGTGATAGCGCTATTATATAAATAATTGAAAAACAGTGGTTATTTGTTTTGAATGTTGAGTAAAATGACTCATTAGTATTGTAATGAGATGAGGTTTCGGTTCCTGTGGGTGTTTATTCGGTTGATAAGCTGATCTCTGAGGCGCGTCGTCTGGCGGCTGATTACCGCCGCGCCACTGGCAAGCCCCTCGCGGGTGTCAGTGGTGAGGTTGCGCAGCATGATGCGATCCAGTTGCTCGACCTTGAACTCTGTAATCCGCCCGTCGCCGGTTGTGACGCAATCGGTAAAAGCGGCGCTCGCAAGGGAAAAAAGGTACAGATCAAGGGGCGTACGATCTTTGATGAAGCCAAATCGGGTCAACGCATTGGTCAGCTCAAGGTGGAACAGGTATGGGATCTGGTGGTGCTGGTGTTGCTGGATGAGGAGCTGGAGACCTACGAGATCTACGAGGCGACGCGCGACGTGCTTGAAGAGGCAATGGCGGAGAGCGGTGACAGCAAACGCAGCAAACGGGGTGCGATGTCGGTCGCCAAGTTTAAAATCATCGGCCATCTGGCCTGGAGCCGTGACGGTGGCCTCGAGGACGATGAGGATTATGATAGCCAGGACAGCCAGGCCGACGGTTGAGACAGATCTGCGCCCATTCGTAATTAATTTAGTTGATTATTTAACTCATGTCACTTCCCGCTGATCTTGAAAGTGCAGGTGCGCTATTAGGCGCCGATGGTCCGTTTGCCCACCACATTGACGGTTTTGCGCCGCGCATTCAGCAGCAGCAGATGAGCGATGCGGTTGAGCAGGCGCTCGATAATCAGTCCGTACTGGTGTGTGAAGCGGGTACCGGCACCGGCAAGACCTTTGCTTATCTGGTGCCGGCACTGCGTTTTGGTAAACGCGTGATCATCTCCACCGGCACGAAAACATTACAGGATCAGCTTTTTCATCGCGATCTGCCAACAGTACAGAAAGCGCTGGCGATTGCGGCGCGGGTGACGATGCTCAAAGGGCGTAGCAACTACCTCTGTATTCATCGACTCGATCTACTGGAGCACTCCGGTACAGCGCACGCGAAACACCTTGCGAATGATTTTCTCGCGGTGCGTGAATGGGCGGGGAAGACGCGCAGTGGTGATGTTGCCGAGATTAAGGGGATCGATGAAGCAGCGCCGATCTGGCCACAGGTCACCTCGACCAGTGAGAACTGCCTTGGGCAGGAGTGCCCATCGTTTAGCGACTGCCATGTGGTGAAGGCGCGCAAGCGAGCGCAGGAGGCCGACATTGTGGTGATCAATCACCACCTGCTGTTTTCAGACATGGTGTTGCGGGAAGAGGGCTTTGGTGAACTGCTGCCCAGTGCCGATGCCTTTATCCTCGATGAGGCGCATCAACTGCCGGAGATTGCTTCGAACTTTTTTGGCCAGTTCCTCAGCGGTCGTCAACTACTCGACCTGGGGCGTGATGTAATTGCCGAACAGCTCAATGAAGCGGGCGATATGCCAGTGCTCGCACAGAGCGCACAGCAGCTGGAAAAAGAGCTCTATGATTTTCGCCTCGCGCTCGGCATGAAAAAACAGCGTGCGCCGTGGCAGGAATTGCGTGATCTGCCTGCCGTTAAATTGGGCATGGAAGGGATCGAAACGCAGTTACAAACACTGTCCGATCAGCTTGAAGAAGCGGCGGTGCGTGGCAAGGGGCTGGAGAACTGCTGGAAGCGTAGCATTGAACTGATGCATCGCTTGCAGGCCTTTAGTCAGGCCAATCAAGAGGAGCGTATTCAGTGGTATGAGACGACGCGTCGTTCCTTTATGCTGCATGATACGCCGATGAATATCGCCGCAACTTTTCACAAACATGCGTTACGCTATAAAAGTGCGTGGGTGTATACCTCCGCGACGCTCGCCGTGGGTGATAACTTTGATCATTTCACCTTACGCCTTGGGGTTGAAAACGCCGAGACTGCGCGTTGGGATAGCCCCTTTGATTTTCGCAGTAACAGCGTGCTCTATCTCCCGGAAGATCTTCCTGAACCCAACTCACCACAACATGTGGAAGCAGTGGTGGATAAATCACTGCCGATTTTAGAGGCGTGTGGCGGCGGTGCCTTTATGCTCTTCACGAGCCACCGCGCACTGCGGCGGGCGGCAGAGTTATTAGAGGAGAAAGGCTTCGATGCGCCGCTCTTGATTCAGGGAGAGTCACCGCGTAATGAACTACTGGATACTTTCCGTAGTCTTGGTAATGCTGTGTTGTTGGGTACCAGTAGTTTCTGGGAAGGGGTTGATGTGCGCGGCGAGGCACTCTCATGTGTCATCATCGACAAGCTGCCGTTTGTCACCCCGGACGACCCGGTATTGCAGGCGCGCATGGATGCACTGAAAAAGAGTGGCGGTAATCCCTTTCGGGACTTTCTTTTACCCAACGCAGTGATTACCCTGAAACAGGGTGCCGGACGATTAATCCGTGATGTGAATGACCGCGGCGTGTTGATGCTGTGTGATCCGCGACTGGTGACAAAGTCTTATGGAAAAACCTTTTTGAAGAACCTCCCGCCGATGCTGCGCACACGCGATGAATCTAAAGTAGTTGGATTTTTGAAAATGGAAAAAAAGGAAAAGAGCAAAGAGTGAAAAATAAAAAGAGATGCTTTTCTTTCATCACTCCAGAGTGGGCCGAAGCCCAGAATATAAAAATAAACGCAATGACGACCAACAGATAAAACCACTTATGAAACTACTCGCAATCGATACCTCCACCGAAGCGTGCTCCGCAGCACTCGCTATCGACGGTCATATTAGCGAACGCTACGAGATCGCACCGCGCAAGCATGCAGAGTTGATTTTACCCATGATAGAAGCACTGCTTGCGGAAGCCGGTTGCACACTGGCACAGATGGACGCGATCGCCTTTGGCCGAGGTCCTGGCGCATTCACTGGCATACGCATCGGTACCGGGGTGGTACAGGGGCTGGCATTTTCAATTGATCGTCCCGTTGTACCGGTCTCATCACTGGCGGCAATGGCGTATGGCGCAATGTCGACATTCAATGCAGATCATGTGCTGGCGGGTATTGATGCGCGCATGGGTGAAGTTTACTGGGGGGCGTATCAGCGCAGTGCGGCGAGTGGCGTGACGTTGTTGGCTGAGGAGGCTGTATGCAAGCCCGAAGAGACCTTTATCCCCGAATCTGTATCAGGCTGGATTGGTGCAGGTACTGCCTGGCAGACGTACGGCGAGTTACTGGTGGCGCGATATAAAGGGCGAGTGGCTGAACACCATGCAGCAATTTTTCCGCGTGCAAATGATATCGCAGCGCTCGGTGTGATCGGATTTGAAGCAGGGCTAGCCGTCAGTGCAGAGGATGCGCAGCCGATTTATTTGCGGAATAATGTGGCGCAGAAAAAGGATAAATTGTAGTAATCACAACTTAATTTGATAGCCACCGGCATGCGCGAGGCATTCGTAACCGATTAGCCTGTAATATTAAACATAGCGTATTAATACTGCAAAATTACACCGCCTTTAATTTCCACAAAGAGACTTCGATTGTGTCGCTACTTCGCTAAAAATTATTCGGCGTCCATGCCGATAATTCACTCACTTACGCGACAACTGATTCCTTTTGCCCCGACTGTCCTGCGTCCGTCACGTCTCCGTATAACCTAGTTCATAAATGAACTCGTTACTCTACGGCCACTAAAGCCGCTCCTGCATTTCTTCGTCGTTCGCGCTCTCAACTACGAAAGGGCAGACGGCGTGGACTATCGGGGACTAATCGCCCTCGCTTCGCTCTCCATGGCGATCAGCGAGGGAACCTCTGATTTATTCATGAGATCGTATCTTGCGCCTAAAACATTCAGCTTCTGCGTTGAAAGTCTTCGCAATAGCCCGCTATTACGTGCGTTTCTCGCCTTAAATCTGAAAGTTTTAGATCACAATCTACTTCGCTCAGAATAAATCAGAGGTTCCTTAGTAAAAGACACACAAAATCTCGGAAGTAAAAGCGTGCTATTTTCCAAGTTAACAAATAACTTACAGCATCGGTAGAAACTATAACAGTCCCTGCCCAATTTCATGTCCACCCAATAGCCTTGACAAAATGAACCTGTCAATGTTTATTATAGCCCCAACGGAGAATGGTTACCGGACACTTTACCTTGAACCAAATGCACTTATATCACAACTACCAACGGTCACAATGCGCAGATGCAATGGTACTGTCCAGCACTAATGTCTCTCCATCCATCATTAAAACACAGTGGCCGTTATTGGAAGCAATTGAGCGTATAAACCAGCCTGTTCCACCCTACATCAGGATTCAAAAGTAATGCACACCGCGGTGTGGTTTCAGCGCAACCTGCGCATTGATCATAATGAAGCGCTCATCTGGGCGCTTAACCGGGCACAACGCCAAAATGGTAAAATTGCGCTTTTTTACTTGCATAGCACTCAAGATGAAGCGCCATGGCAACGAGGCGCCGCATCCAGCTGGTGGTTACATCAGAGCCTGTTATCACTCAAAGATGCGTTATCTCAACACGGGCTGGTATTGAACATTATTGAAGGCACTGCAAGTACAACCATCACTACCCTATTAAAACAGCACAACATCGATGCCATTAGCTGGCAGCGCAGTTATGAACCCCATCTATTTGTGCATGAACAGCAACTCGCCAGTCAACTCATTCAGCGGGACATTACGGTCAACATCACACACGATGGCATGCTAACCAACCCCCATCAGCTGATGACACAAAAAGGTACGCCCTATAAAGTGTTCACACCTTTTTACCGCCAGATGAGAAAAGACCTACACCACATAAATGATGAAAAAACGACACCTGCCACACCTTATGCTGTTGCCAGCATCACATTCAACTGTGCATTATCATTGGAAGCAAGTAACATCATTAAGCCACATCACTGGCAGCAGAAACTGGCACAGCATCACCAACCAGGTGAAAAAAATTCACAACAAATATTACGGCGATTTGTGGTAGATCGACTGATTGATTACCCTTCAAAAAGGGACATTCCCGCAATCGAAGCCACCTCAATGCTGGCGGCACCACTCCATTTTGGAGAGGTCAGCATAAGGCAGATAATCAGCTTATTACAGCCAATCATTGAGCAAGGCGAAGCACAAGTTAATCAAGCGGCTGAGGTCTTTTTACGCCAGCTAATCTGGCGAGAATTTGCCAAATATATTCTCTGGTACTTTCCAGACTCCGCTGAACTATCGATGAATAAACGCTTCGATTCATCCTTCTGGGTATACGATGAAGAGCGACTCAAACGCTGGCAACGTGGCGAAACTGGCGTGGCAATGATTGATGCTGGCATGCAACAATTATGGCAGACCGGCACAATGCACAATCGTGTGAGAATGCTGGTGGCGTCATACCTGACAAAAAACCTTGCCCAGCCCTGGCAACTGGGCGCACGCTGGTTTTGGGACACATTAGTCGATGCAGATCTGGCCAACAATAGCATGGGCTGGCAATGGGTGGCAGGCACAGGCGTTGATGCAGCGCCCTACTTTCGAATCTTCAATCCTGAAACTCAGGCAAAAAAATTCGATCCGGATAGCCTTTATCAGCAGCGCTGGAATAATACTGATCCACAACCCGAGCCGCTGGTCGATCTGGCCGAGAGTCGACGCGATGCTCTGCACCGCTATCAAACACATCTAAAACGGCATACGCTACAGTGACTGCGCAATCACACGTACAGCGATTTATAAAAAACGAATGGAGAATTTCATGAAAGCACCCTTGATATTGTTACTGCTCCTCACCTCCTTCAGCTTGCAGGCCGCGCAATGTCCTGACACGCTGAATCACAACAGAAAACCACTCGCCAGTGATACAGAGGTTAATCTGTGTGAGCAATACCTTGGAAAGGTGATACTCGTGGTCAATACCGCCAGCAAATGCGGCTTTACTAATCAATACGATGGACTGGAAGCGCTCTATCGAAAATATAAAAATCAGGGCTTAGTCGTGCTTGGTTTTCCGTCGAATGATTTCTCAAATCAGGAACCCGGCACCGAAAAACAGATTCAGGAATTCTGTCGCGCGACCTTCGGCGTCAAATTTTCAATGTTTGCCAAGACCAATGTTGCAAGTGGTACCCAGGACCCATTATATAAAGCCCTCGCTTTACAGGCAGGTGAATATCCGCAGTGGAACTTCCATAAATACCTTCTCGATCGCAATGGAAAAGTCGTAAAAAGTTTTCCTAGTCGCCTCGAACCAAACGATCCAAAAGTAATCAAAAATATTGAACACCTGCTAGTACAACGATAAGCAGTAATTAAAATCCATCAGGAGAAAAGTTATGCAGCACAATCCGCCCTTACGTATCATCAACAAATGATTATAAGTTTGTCGGAAATGGCAAAATGTTGACCTGGGAGGGATCAGCGCATGCCCTGCATGCCGTTGAGGCATTTCGTCATATTACCGACATTGAGGCTGATTATTCAACCTAAGAGATCGACTCGGCATTTTGGGGTTTCATCGCCGATGAGCGTCCACTGAATAATAAGCCCTTTTTTACTCAGGCGTTAAACAGCGCCAATACATTTCAATGAAATTTTTATCTAAGCATATTCAATAAGTTAGAAAAAAGTAGAAAATCACCCCGAAAAATATGTGAAGCATTCCCCCTCATCTGTCGACACTTATATATAAGCCTAATCTCCAAACTGGAGGTGAACAGATGAAAACTTACCGATACGCTATCCTGCTCGCTGGATTGTTACTGACACACCAAGCCAGCGGCAACTCAAATATCGTGACTACGATAGAATATGACACCGACTTCTGCTATGCCTATGCCATGATTGGTGAAGACTCTGTCATCAACTCACGCCTTGGCCTGCTGCCCGAACATTTAATGGGCCTTGCCATTATTGAAAAAAACACAGAGGCACATTCCGACCGTTATTCCGTGGTTTTGTTACGCACCATTCTGGATGCGTACATGTGGGATAAATCGCCACAGCACTATGCACGAAATATTCTGCATAACTGCCATGACTATGAAAAATCAAAAGAGGTGATTGGTTAGCCATCACAACGTCGTAATTTAACAATATCCGCCATTAATCGGGCGAATATAAACTACGTTTTTTTGCTCTCAGCAAAAAGCCCTAAACATCACGCCATAAATGACGATACTGAATGCATGAATAAAAATGTCTCAGCAGAAAAACCGACTCAGCTCAGCTTCAAAAATACAGCCACGGTACATCAACCCTGCGCCTACCTATTAGTCAATCACCAGAACGGTGCCATTTATACCGGCGTCACTTCATGCCTCATAGAGCAGGTGTGGAAGCATAAACATCATTTGATCGAAGGTTTTTCCAAGAAATACGATATACATACGCTCGTCTGGTATGAACCCTACGACACCCTGGAAGCGGCTTATAAAAAAGCAAAATCCCTAAAAGATGGGCCTTTCGAAATAAAACAAGCCACCGTAGAACGAACAAATCCAAAGTGGCGCGATCTATACGATGAACTGTGCGCGCAACAACTCGCACCGGAGCAGAAGACCGCTTAAGAAATCAGCGATCAATATTGTATTTTCTAAGCGATAAACGCTAAGTCATCCGTCATATCATTCGAGCCGGCTAAATAAAACACATTTCAATAATAATCTTCATCAACACCATTCAACGGTTCCACCATCACCAGCTCAGGGTCAATCCCATCGATACCGACGACTCGCACCTGTTCACCCGCCTCAGAATCCGTACCACGGATCCGTAATGTCACACCCTGAATCTCGAACGTGCCATTACCATTCACAATCGGATTTTCAAGTGTGATCACATGCCCGACCAAGCGATCAGTGCGTAGCACACGCTCGGGTGCCTCCTCATCAGACGTATCTGAGCCTTTATTCCAGCCATTCACCAACAACGTCGTTAACACCGTACCCAGCGCGCTCATCGCAAAAAAAATACCGAACTGATACATCATCGGAAAATCGGGTTTAAACCAGAGAATCCCCCCCACTACTGTTGATGAAATAGCCACCCATGCCGGTTTACTATTTGAAAAATAGAAGGCAAACGTGCAGGCAATCAACGTCAGCGTCCACCAGTGCCACTGTTCTAACATATACCCCGCCATCTATCCCCCTACATCAATCGCTAGTCGCGCAAAAAGCATCAAATACTGAGCTTCCTAGTCTAGCGAGCTGTGCATGGCTTTACCATTAAAATCAACAATGCAGCCGTCATCGTATAAAAACCGAAGATAACGAGGATTTTTTGCGCTATATCAACTAAAATATGCCTCTTTTTTGATTGGGGGGTATTTCCCCCTGACCCGCCTCAAAGGTATTTAACAACGTGCAAGATTTTCTCCCCGGTCAACGCTGGATTAGTAACGCCGAGATTCAAATGGGATTGGGCACCGTCCTCAGTTGCGATCACCGTACCGTCACCATGCTCTTCATGGCCACCAGCGAGACCCGCACTTACGCCAAACTCACCGCCCCACTGACCCGTGTGGCGTTTTCACTGGGCGATAAAGTGAAGGCCCACGAAGGCTGGATGCTGAAAATCTCGCAAGTGGAAGAACAGGATGGTCTGATTATCTACCACGGCACCGATGACGACGGTAATACCCGTGAGCTGCCAGAGGGTGCGCTGGATAACTTTATTAAACTCAATCGCCCCACCGAGCGCCTCTTCAGTGGTCAGGTCGATAAGAATAAGTGGTTTGAACTGCGCCAGCAGAGCCACCTGCACGCCAATCGTCAGGCCCGTGGTGAACTGCTGGGCTTAACCGGTGTGCGCACCAGCCTGATCCCGCATCAGCTCTACATTGCTCACGAAGTGGCCAATCGTTACGCGCCGCGGGTTTTGCTCGCGGATGAAGTGGGACTGGGCAAGACCATTGAAGCCGGGATGATCATCCACCAGCAGCTACTCACCGAGCGTGCACATCGTGTTTTGATCGTCGTCCCGGAAAGCTTGATCCATCAATGGCTGGTCGAGATGCTGCGTCGCTTCAATCTACATTTCAGTATCTTCGATGATGCGCGTTGTCAGGCGATGACAGCAGATCACACTGACGATGAAACGTATCATGAAAATGAAGTCGATGACCCCATCACGCTAGATGACAACTTCGACACCAACCCCTTTAATAGCGAACAACTGATTCTTTGTAGCCTGGAATTTCTCGTCAAGCAACCGGAGCACTTCCAGCAGGCACTCGCTACCGAATGGGATCTACTGGTGGTCGATGAGGCACATCACCTTGAGTGGAACCCACAGCAGTCGAGCATCGAATATCAATGCATAGAACAACTCGCCGCGATTACCAAAGGGGTACTACTGCTGACCGCCACCCCGGAACAGTTAGGCAAGGCGAGCCATTTTGCGCGGCTGCGCCTGCTCGACCCCGACCGTTTCCCCGATCTCGAACGCTTTATCGATGAAGAGCAACACTATGCGCCGATTGCCGAGGCGGTGACTGCGCTGTTAGGCCAGCAGCCATTAAATGCGCAGATCCGCGCCACGCTTGAGACAACACTCAACGAAGGCGACAACCAGCCTCTGCTGGACAAACTCAACCAGATTGACGAGAGCAGCGTAGAAGATGAAATTGCCGCCAGGAATGCACTGACCGAACACCTGCTTGATCGTCACGGCACCGGGCGTGTGCTCTTCCGCAACACTCGTGCCGCGATCAAAGGCTTTCCTGAGCGACGCGTCACCGGCTACCCGCTGCCACAACCGCCCGCCTATCGCGATGGCCTGATCGATCTGATGCTTGATCAATCGATCGAGACACGCCAACTACTCTGCCCCGAACTCGCCTATCAAGCGCTCGCGAGTGGCCCATCATGGGAGTCCATCGACCCCCGCGTCGGGTGGCTCAGCCTACAATTAAAAGCGCTGAAACCAGCCAAAGTACTGGTGATCGCGGCCGATGCCATCACCGCCATGGATCTCGCTGAGGCGCTGCGCAAAAAAGATGGCGTCTATCCCGCGCTATTCCATGAACACCTTTCTATTGTCGAGCGCGATCGTGCCGCCGCCTATTTCTCGGACCCCGAGTACGGCAGCCCAGTATTGATCTGCTCCGAAATCGGCAGTGAAGGCCGCAACTTCCAGTTCGCCCATCACCTGATTCTGTTTGACCTGCCACTCAACCCTGACCTGCTGGAGCAGCGCATCGGCCGACTCGACCGCATCGGTCAAAAGAACGCTATCGATATTCATGTGCCCTACATGGAGAAGACCGCACAGGAGGTGATGTTCCGCTGGTATCACGAAGGGCTCAACGCCTTTGAACACACCTGCCCGGCGGGTCATAACGTCTTCACAAAACTGATGCCGACGCTGATCGAAACACTCTATCAAGTGGGTGCCAATGACGAAAATGACGATGCTGATCTGACAGCGCTGATCTCCACCACCCAGAAGATTCACCGCGAACTCAACGAAGCGCTGCACCACGGTCGCGACCAACTGCTGGAATACAACTCCTGCCGTCCGCTGATCGCCAGCCAATTGAAAACCACCGCAAGTCAAAATGAAAACAGCGAGTTGCTCGCTGAATACCTCACGCGTGTGTTTGACTGTTACGGTATCGAGAGTGAGCATCATAGCGACGCCTGCCAGATCATCCGCCCGGGCGATCATATGCAGAACAGCAGCTTCCCTGGCCTGCACAGCGAAGGGATGACCATCACCTATGAACGTAACACCGCGCTCACCAATGAAGATGTCCACTACATCACCTGGGAGCACCCGCTCACCACCGGTGCACTGGAGATGCTACTCAGCAATGAACAGGGCAACACTGCCATTGCAGCGATCAAACACCCGGCCATTAACGCGGGCACGCTATTACTGGAGTGCCTGTTTGTATTGGAGAGCAGTGCCAATAGCGCCCTGCAATCGAACCGTTACCTGCCGCCGACATTGATCCGCGTGGTGGTCGACCCACAGGGGCGTGACTACAGCCAGCAACTGTCAAGTGATGAATTGCAACAGATTCGCGCCAAGGTCGACCGTGAAACCACACGTAAGATTATTCGCGCCTTTGGTAAAAAACTGCGCGAGATAGTACTGCTTGCCGAACAGCAGGCCGAAAAACTCGCCCCCGCCTTTTTACAGGAAGCGCAGACACGTTCCGAAGCGATGCTCAACAAAGAGATCAATCGTTTGAAGGCGCTGCAGCAGGTCAACCCCAATGTACGTGACGATGAAGTACAGTTTTTTGAAGACCAACTGGCCGCACTGACACAGGCCATCAAAGATGCCCACCTGCGACTCGACGCTGTGCGCGTCATCATCAGCACCTGATGGCACTCAAAGCGACCATCTTCAAGCTCGAACTGCAAGTGGATGACATTGATCGTCACTACTATCAGTCACATTCATTGACACTGGCTCGCCACCCCTCAGAGAACAGCGAGCGCATGATGTATCGCATCATCGCTTTCGCACTAAATGCGCATCAGGAACTCCGTTTTACCAAAGGGATTAGCAGTATTGATGAGCCTGACCTGTGGCGTCATGCTGACAACGGCGAGATCGAACAGTGGATTGAACTGGGCCAACCAGATGAAAAACGACTGCGCAAAGCGTGCGGCCGTGCACAACAAGTGCAGGTCTATAGTTACCAGCAAAAAAGTGGGCAAGTGTGGTGGCAACAACTATCGGCGCGCACAAAAAAGAGTGATAACTTTTCAGCCGCTCAACTCGTCATCAAAAATGATCACCTCATCGATAACTTCATAGCACGACAGATGCAGCTCAACTGCACCATTCAAGATGGCTCGATCTGGCTGACCAATAGCGTTGATACCCTTGAGGCCTCGACTCAGGCTTTTATTTAGATGCAATCACGTACCCGAGAAGGTACGACGATAGAGCAGGACTTTTTTACCCTCGGCGACATGTTTCAATCCACGCGCCCGTGAAGGCGCGACTTGTAACGCACACTTATGAATCGGTGCAACGTTTGTTTCAATCCACGCGCCCGTGAAGGCGCGACTTAACAATCGCGCTAATATTACCCCCGGCAGCTTGTTTCAATCCACGCGCCCGTGAAGGCGCGACGTATTCCAATTACCAGCTAAACACCGAGATGGTCGTTTCAATCCACGCGCCCGTGAAGGCGCGACCCTCCCCTCCTCCCGCTACCGAGGCCCTGATGGTGTTTCAATCCACGCGCCCGTGAAGGCGCGACGATTTAGCTGAGGCTAAGATGGTTTGGGGATTACGTTTCAATCCACGCGCCCGTGAAGGCGCGACGAGAAGCGCTCTCTCGCTGAAACTAAGGTCATCAGTTCCAATCCACGCGCCCGTGAAGGCGCGACAGATGCCCATGTCCTGCCCTTTCTCGCGCCCAATGTTTCAATCCACGCGCCCGTGAAGGCGCGACAGATGCCCATGTCCTGCCCTTTCTCGCGCCCAATGTTTCAATCCACGCGCCCGTGAAGGCGCGACACGGCATACGCAAGGCTCTGGAAGCCTACAAGGGGTTTCAATCCACGCGCCCGTGAAGGCGCGACTTCTATTTCGGCTCACGCGGCCTTGAGAAGATGCAGTTTCAATCCACGCGCCCGTGAAGGCGCGACAGCGCTAGTGTTAGCTGGCATCTTGGGCATGTGGTTTCAATCCACGCGCCCGTGAAGGCGCGACCGTACAGATAGCCCATACCTGGGTTAATCTCGTTGTTTCAATCCACGCGCCCGTGAAGGCGCGACAGCGACCAGGCGGGTTTCCACTCTTTGTACTGCGTTTCAATCCACGCGCCCGTGAAGGCGCGACCTGCCGCCAGCTCACTCGGTGCCCAGCGGTTGTAGTTTCAATCCACGCGCCCGTGAAGGCGCGACGTATGCTGGGCATTGTTAGTGGTCCTCTTTAGATGTTTCAATCCACGCGCCCGTGAAGGCGCGACAATGTACCCGCCTGAATAATAGCCATAAAAGAATGTTTCAATCCACGCGCCCGTGAAGGCGCGACTCGCGCTTTTCATTGATAATCCTGTATCGGCTCGGTTTCAATCCACGCGCCCGTGAAGGCGCGACCTGAGTCATCAAGTAATGACCTTTCAGCGTAGAGTTTCAATCCACGCGCCCGTGAAGGCGCGACCGGGAGTGAAACTCTCGTTTTGGAAAGTAAAATGTTTCAATCCACGCGCCCGTGAAGGCGCGACTACTTCCGTCCAGTTTTCTCGTTAAGGAATTCAAGTTTCAATCCACGCGCCCGTGAAGGCGCGACGCAATTAATCCCGTTATGCACAGTGGCCGGGTTGTTTCAATCCACGCGCCCGTGAAGGCGCGACGCTAGTGCGGATTGTCCAATTGATACCATCTGGAGTTTCAATCCACGCGCCCGTGAAGGCGCGACAAGAGGATTATAACATGGACACCAAAGAATCAATGTTTCAATCCACGCGCCCGTGAAGGCGCGACACTACGGTCTGGCTAGGTAATGCCCACCGAATCAGTTTCAATCCACGCGCCCGTGAAGGCGCGACGCATCCGGTGCCGTCTGCCATGACTTAACAATAGGTTTCAATCCACGCGCCCGTGAAGGCGCGACCCGCAATACATGACCGTTGGGTGACACATAAGCTCGTTTCAATCCACGCGCCCGTGAAGGCGCGACCAACCAGGCACCGCACGCGCTTCAACTGAATAGAGGTTTCAATCCACGCGCCCGTGAAGGCGCGACCTCATCCCGCGCGTGCATACCTTGGTTTTTCAGATGTTTCAATCCACGCGCCCGTGAAGGCGCGACCGGGCGACATCGAGGGCATCGTGGATCTATTTCTGGTTTCAATCCACGCGCCCGTGAAGGCGCGACCAATTGTTACCAATTCAAAGGGCAATTGGTATGTGTTTCAATCCACGCGCCCGTGAAGGCGCGACCAGTAGTAAGCAAGACCACCACAACAGTTGAGGAGTTTCAATCCACGCGCCCGTGAAGGCGCGACCAGCATGAATATCGAATACGAGTACAACTACTCAGTTTCAATCCACGCGCCCGTGAAGGCGCGACCTGGATTCGAAATCCGCATAACAACTACTCCCCCTCGTTTCAATCCACGCGCCCGTGAAGGCGCGACCCATTATGAAGATGATGGAATTACAGACCAAGTGGGTTTCAATCCACGCGCCCGTGAAGGCGCGACCCGTACTGGCTGATTACTTCGGGATCGAATAGGAGGTTTCAATCCACGCGCCCGTGAAGGCGCGACCCCAGACCTCTCTGTGATTATTGATACAGAGCGTGTTTCAATCCACGCGCCCGTGAAGGCGCGACCCGGTAACGGGATCTGCGTGCATAAATTACTGGATGTTTCAATCCACGCGCCCGTGAAGGCGCGACCTGGATGAGGTCGCTTTGACTCGCATTCCCGGCTTGTTTCAATCCACGCGCCCGTGAAGGCGCGACCATTATGACGCCCTATATTGTTCGCCACCATCGGCGTTTCAATCCACGCGCCCGTGAAGGCGCGACCCAGGTATTGGAGTCGATGGACTTTGACGATATTGTTTCAATCCACGCGCCCGTGAAGGCGCGACCCGTGGCCAGCGGTGTAGCCACCGGTAAAGTGATTGTTTCAATCCACGCGCCCGTGAAGGCGCGACCCCGGCAGCGCGGACGGCACGGCGCAAGGTAAGACGTTTCAATCCACGCGCCCGTGAAGGCGCGACCCGCAGACACTGGCATCATTAGCGAGGTCGATGCGGTTTCAATCCACGCGCCCGTGAAGGCGCGACCGCAGCCGCTTGGATTTTGATCCGTGGAGTACCGCGTTTCAATCCACGCGCCCGTGAAGGCGCGACCGCTACCACCTACTCACTCCTCAGTAGTTCAAGTAGTTTCAATCCACGCGCCCGTGAAGGCGCGACCAAGCCTACTCTCTCGGAGTACTTCATTAGCGTTGTTTCAATCCACGCGCCCGTGAAGGCGCGACCCATTCACCGCAGTCATCGTCACCAAGGATACGCCGTTTCAATCCACGCGCCCGTGAAGGCGCGACCCCAATGGAAGGTTTACCGATAGGTTTCCAGCTTGTTTCAATCCACGCGCCCGTGAAGGCGCGACCCTATTAACAGCGGTTAACAGCAGCACATAATAGTGTTTCAATCCACGCGCCCGTGAAGGCGCGACCACGCAATGCGCTACGGCTCCAGCAGTATTACCAGTTTCAATCCACGCGCCCGTGAAGGCGCGACCGTGGCTATATTTCACGCGTTTGGCGGATACTTTGTTTCAATCCACGCGCCCGTGAAGGCGCGACCCTGCCTTTTGTACCGTCTATTGCCGGGGTTGTTGGGTTTCAATCCACGCGCCCGTGAAGGCGCGACCTGACCCTGTAGCGGGCTGTACTATTGACAACGCGTTTCAATCCACGCGCCCGTGAAGGCGCGACCTCAAGGCCAAAGGCGCAGACCGGAGCGCAGCATCGTTTCAATCCACGCGCCCGTGAAGGCGCGACCACCAAGACCTGCCGCGCAAGCTCAATTGATTGCGGTTTCAATCCACGCGCCCGTGAAGGCGCGACCTTTAGATATCGATATTTTCGACATAGTGCCTACGTTTCAATCCACGCGCCCGTGAAGGCGCGACCGAAATACTGCCTGTTAACATTTCACATGGCAGAAGTTTCAATCCACGCGCCCGTGAAGGCGCGACCAAAAGTAGCCGCCGAATTGGTAGCCATCTTCGCCGTTTCAATCCACGCGCCCGTGAAGGCGCGACCGAGCCGAGTGACCGGCTGATGGAGTTACTCCTCGTTTCAATCCACGCGCCCGTGAAGGCGCGACCTTGGCTGTGCGAGTGTGTCCTGCACGGACTTCTGGTTTCAATCCACGCGCCCGTGAAGGCGCGACCCAAGTTGCAAGGGCCTGGTGGTGCTGTACATTTGTTTCAATCCACGCGCCCGTGAAGGCGCGACCTACACTCGGACGCCAAGCTGGCTTTATTCCCACGTTTCAATCCACGCGCCCGTGAAGGCGCGACCCAGACATGCTTATTTCGTCCCTAAAACTAAACGTGTTTCAATCCACGCGCCCGTGAAGGCGCGACCACCCTTCAACATCTGGAGCATGGAGGTTCCTTCTGTTTCAATCCACGCGCCCGTGAAGGCGCGACCGGCATGGTATCTTCGCGAGTCATCTTTTTCAATGTTTCAATCCACGCGCCCGTGAAGGCGCGACCGGACATAACGCAGGATCAACATTCACGTATGCCGTTTCAATCCACGCGCCCGTGAAGGCGCGACCGTGGCTATATTTCACGCGTTTAGCGGATACTTTGTTTCAATCCACGCGCCCGTGAAGGCGCGACCGTAACTTTGCATATGGCGAGTTTGACCCGTTCTTAGTTTCAATCCACGCGCCCGTGAAGGCGCGACCAAGCTCCACGTCGACGCCCTGCTTTATTACAAAAAGTTTCAATCCACGCGCCCGTGAAGGCGCGACCCCAATAACAGCATATGACAGCCCTCAAAAAACCGTTTCAATCCACGCGCCCGTGAAGGCGCGACCCTATATGGCTCAGTGGGGAACTTAACATTATCGATGTTTCAATCCACGCGCCCGTGAAGGCGCGACCAAGGACAAGGAAATAGCGGATCAGGCAAAGCGCGTTTCAATCCACGCGCCCGTGAAGGCGCGACCAACATCCGTACCCCATCCGATGGCAGGCTAACAGAGTTTCAATCCACGCGCCCGTGAAGGCGCGACCAACATTAAGGCAATAGGTCTAACGTTCTTTGATAGTTTCAATCCACGCGCCCGTGAAGGCGCGACCGCCATCAGTTAACGCGCCGTTACCTTTTAGGCTGTTTCAATCCACGCGCCCGTGAAGGCGCGACCATCGTGACCTTGTTTCTAAGGCTTCCAGATCTCAGTTTCAATCCACGCGCCCGTGAAGGCGCGACCTAAACAAAACTTTATCACCTTCGTTTTTGACCAGTTTCAATCCACGCGCCCGTGAAGGCGCGACCCAAACAGGCCCACAACGGAGGCCGTCCATAATAAGTTTCAATCCACGCGCCCGTGAAGGCGCGACCATTCCGCGATCATTGTCTAATCGGTTTTATCAATGTTTCAATCCACGCGCCCGTGAAGGCGCGACCGTTATTTTATTTATGATTTGGGTGTAGCCATTATGTTTCAATCCACGCGCCCGTGAAGGCGCGACCTAACAGACATTTACGGTATCTGTTATAAAGAGGTGTTTCAATCCACGCGCCCGTGAAGGCGCGACCAGCGAAATAGTAGGGCGCTCGTTCATCCCTTGTTGTTTCAATCCACGCGCCCGTGAAGGCGCGACCCGCTAGTGCGGAGTGTCCAAGTGATACCATCTGTAGTTTCAATCCACGCGCCCGTGAAGGCGCGACCTCAATAGTGATTTTGACACCTCCCCGCCTTCTGGGTTTCAATCCACGCGCCCGTGAAGGCGCGACCGAGCTGTTGGCGTTTACGCTAAGAGTTAAACATGGTTTCAATCCACGCGCCCGTGAAGGCGCGACCATTCACACCATACGCCCCACTCGCCAATCTTCTCGTTTCAATCCACGCGCCCGTGAAGGCGCGACCCATAGAGCTAGCCGAGGATTAGCGATATGGATTGGTTTCAATCCACGCGCCCGTGAAGGCGCGACCAGTATGAATTGAGATTGAAGATGTACTTTGACGAGTTTCAATCCACGCGCCCGTGAAGGCGCGACCGCGCCCAATGAGCCTCCCAAGTTTAATAGATTCTGTTTCAATCCACGCGCCCGTGAAGGCGCGACCCTCTATTAGTACATAATCGTAACCTTTGTACGTAGTTTCAATCCACGCGCCCGTGAAGGCGCGACCAAAACGTCCCGGCACCTGTCGCACTGAAAGTATTTGTTTCAATCCACGCGCCCGTGAAGGCGCGACCTTACTCATAGGTAAATAATCATGCCAAATAATTTTGTTTCAATCCACGCGCCCGTGAAGGCGCGACCCAGTCGTGCGGGAGACTTTGCCGCTTGGTGCCGGGTTTCAATCCACGCGCCCGTGAAGGCGCGACCCACTGACTCTTTCGAGCTATTTCGGGACATGGGTGTTTCAATCCACGCGCCCGTGAAGGCGCGACCCTAGCCCACCAAACCACACCTGTGATCCATTGGGGTTTCAATCCACGCGCCCGTGAAGGCGCGACCAGCGGCTTGCCTGTTGAGGGGTCTTTCTTCTCAATGTTTCAATCCACGCGCCCGTGAAGGCGCGACCAGCGCGTGAGAACATGAGTACGCAGGTCATTACAGTTTCAATCCACGCGCCCGTGAAGGCGCGACCCTTTGATGCAATCTTCTGGTGTGCCAATGTCTAAGTTTCAATCCACGCGCCCGTGAAGGCGCGACCGACATAATTCACGACATGATACCGGAGGCAGTAGTTTCAATCCACGCGCCCGTGAAGGCGCGACCATCATTATCAAAAAACCCTGATATGATATCTGTGTTTCAATCCACGCGCCCGTGAAGGCGCGACCAGTATATCGATACGATCCTAGCCGGTTATTCTGAGTTTCAATCCACGCGCCCGTGAAGGCGCGACCAGTATGAATTGAGATTGAAGATGTACTTTGACGAGTTTCAATCCACGCGCCCGTGAAGGCGCGACCTAACTACCAATTTCAGGCGCTTCTTGAGTCGATTGTTTCAATCCACGCGCCCGTGAAGGCGCGACCCTAGTTGAGACAATTCCGCGCCGGGAGCTGTGGGTTTCAATCCACGCGCCCGTGAAGGCGCGACCATCTCAGATTGCCGAGCATGAACGCAAGATTCAGGTTTCAATCCACGCGCCCGTGAAGGCGCGACCGCGCATGACCAGAGGCGACTGTATGGCATTAGTGTTTCAATCCACGCGCCCGTGAAGGCGCGACCGACATGGCAGGCGCAGAGCATGCACCTATGGACGGTTTCAATCCACGCGCCCGTGAAGGCGCGACCATAATGGATGAGAAAAAGATCACGGATCTTCAGAGTTTCAATCCACGCGCCCGTGAAGGCGCGACCTGTTAATACCCCAAAGGCAGGCGATCAGATCACGGTTTCAATCCACGCGCCCGTGAAGGCGCGACCAGAACTTACCTGCGATTCTTTTCTCTTTTTCGAGTTTCAATCCACGCGCCCGTGAAGGCGCGACCCAGGTATATTTATCTTCACGGGGATAAACGGTGGTTTCAATCCACGCGCCCGTGAAGGCGCGACCGAGAACGACCAGCAATTCTCAGCGCAAAGCATTGTTTCAATCCACGCGCCCGTGAAGGCGCGACCAATGGCAACCAACAGTGCGAGAAATGTTTTTATGTTTCAATCCACGCGCCCGTGAAGGCGCGACCTCAGGTATCAGGTTAAGGGAATCAGTGGGGCAAGTTTCAATCCACGCGCCCGTGAAGGCGCGACCTAACGCCAGCAAGCCTTATACACACGGCGATAGTGTTTCAATCCACGCGCCCGTGAAGGCGCGACCATGCTCGCACGGGCAACCTTTACGGGTTGACCCAGGTTTCAATCCACGCGCCCGTGAAGGCGCGACCGGTTTATTAGCTGGGAGAAAGGCGGTTTTAATCATGTTTCAATCCACGCGCCCGTGAAGGCGCGACCGGTTTTATAAGATCCTGGCGAGACAGGCAATGTGTTTCAATCCACGCGCCCGTGAAGGCGCGACCCCGGAGGCACAATCGCACATCAATCGCATCGATGTTTCAATCCACGCGCCCGTGAAGGCGCGACCAAACAAAAATTTTACTATTCAAAACGAACATTGGTTTCAATCCACGCGCCCGTGAAGGCGCGACCACCAAGCCCAGCTAAGAGAGGAGTTCGATCACTTGTTTCAATCCACGCGCCCGTGAAGGCGCGACCAGTGTAGCCTCGATTAAAGATCATGCAGGGAATGTTTCAATCCACGCGCCCGTGAAGGCGCGACCAGTCATCTTCACCTTGCCAGCCGCATAGACAAAGTTTCAATCCACGCGCCCGTGAAGGCGCGACCCGCAACTTTTGTTTACGTCACGCGGAGGCTTATTGTTTCAATCCACGCGCCCGTGAAGGCGCGACCCGTTTATTTAATAAAAATACTTCATAATATCGGCGTTTCAATCCACGCGCCCGTGAAGGCGCGACCAAACGTCCAGGCACCTGTCGCACTGAAAGTATTTGTTTCAATCCACGCGCCCGTGAAGGCGCGACCCCTAAATTCGCAGAAAAACAAGGATTTAAGCGCGTGTTTCAATCCACGCGCCCGTGAAGGCGCGACCAATATACGCGTGTATTTTGTTTACCTGATCCTCAGTTTCAATCCACGCGCCCGTGAAGGCGCGACCTCTACATCGATATCCTCAATAGGTCTTTCAAACGTGTTTCAATCCACGCGCCCGTGAAGGCGCGACCCGTCGGTATGCCGGTCGTTATTGTGATTTGAGTGGTTTCAATCCACGCGCCCGTGAAGGCGCGACCCCATCACCGGGGGCGTCTTGCTCATGCTCTATGATGTTTCAATCCACGCGCCCGTGAAGGCGCGACAGATGTCATAAGATTGTTATAATCCTCAAATGAGTTTCAATCCACGCGCCCGTGAAGGCGCGACCCTCCATGCTCTCGCTTGCTTTCGTCTTGAGTCATGTTTCAATCCACGCGCCCGTGAAGGCGCGACCATCCACAACGTCACTGCATCTATGTTTGCAGCAGGTTTCAATCCACGCGCCCGTGAAGGCGCGACCAGGATGCCAGTTGCGATGCAGGAAAAAGTAGTGGTTTCAATCCACGCGCCCGTGAAGGCGCGACCATGCAGACGATGCCGAACTGCCACGACTGCGGGGTTTCAATCCACGCGCCCGTGAAGGCGCGACCTATTCCCGTCTGTTTTTGCTAGTAAATCTATCTGAGTTTCAATCCACGCGCCCGTGAAGGCGCGACCTTCAAACGTGAACCGCAGCAAGCCCTTAACGCTCGTTTCAATCCACGCGCCCGTGAAGGCGCGACCTCCATAGACTACCCGTTTTAATCTTGTATCCAAGTTTCAATCCACGCGCCCGTGAAGGCGCGACCCTTAGCCGCCAAGGAGGCAGCCGGGGTATTGTCAGTTTCAATCCACGCGCCCGTGAAGGCGCGACCTGCACAAGCGGAGCTGCTGCATCAAAGTTAATTTTGTTTCAATCCACGCGCCCGTGAAGGCGCGACCGGCACGATCCGCATAACTTTCTCAGATGACAGGTGTTTCAATCCACGCGCCCGTGAAGGCGCGACCGCATATACGTTGAGGTCGCTTGGTAATGATTTCTTGTTTCAATCCACGCGCCCGTGAAGGCGCGACCATTGAACTTCTGAAACGCCATTATCTTCAGAGGTTTCAATCCACGCGCCCGTGAAGGCGCGACCAGGGTTAATGAGAGAAGTTGAGACCAGTCTTTTAGTTTCAATCCACGCGCCCGTGAAGGCGCGACCGGCACAGGCAATGCCATCATTCTATCAGAGCTGGTTTCAATCCACGCGCCCGTGAAGGCGCGACCCCTAACCCTGCCCCACAAGCCCCTTGCTGCTTTGTTTCAATCCACGCGCCCGTGAAGGCGCGACCCAATAAAGTCTAACTTACTAATTTTTAAAGAACAAACTCTAACTATCCGCTAACCCAGGATAATTAGAACATGAGTTATCAATATAAGCATCATGCATACGCCATAATAGATTCACATCAATACTTTAGCGACCCGCTAACGTCTCTGGGGTTTTGTGAGAACACCGGGTTAGCGATTAAAGAATTAATGTATCTCGAACAGGGTCCACCGTGGATTTTGCACCGATATGCTCGACTTTCTGTCGGCCTTTTTTACCAAGAAAATAGAACCGGAGACTATCTTCTTCTGGGTTATAGATTTCGCTTAACTCGTTTTTCAGAACAGTAAATTGCGCCGGATCAACCTCGCATTCAAACACTGAGTTTTGCACGCGCATGCCATAATCGACACAGGTTTTAGCAATATTTCGCAATCGCCGCCGTCCATCTTTTGTCAATACGCACACATCGTAGGTCACCAGCACTAGCATCTCTATTTCACCAAATAAGGGGGGTAATATTCAGTATCACCACGAATATGCCGGGCCAATAACATCGCCTGACAATGAGGCAGCAACCCAATAGCGATCTGCTCATCTAAATAGGGGTGTAATATTTCGACTTGCTTCCGCTCCTGCCATGCGGTTAACAATTTTTTACGTGCATCATCTGTCAAGCGTACCGCACCACTCGCCTCTGTTACAAAGTCTTTTAGTTTGACTTGCTGACGATTGATCAGCGTGAGCACAAAGCGGTCCGCCCATGGCGCGCGAAACTCCTCTAATAAATCCAGTGCAAGACTCAGGCGACCCGGCCGATCCTGATGTAGAAATCCGACATAGGGATCAAGCCCGACCCCCTGTAGTGCCGATGCACATTCATGTGTGATGAGTGTGTACGCGTATGAGAGCAACGCATTGACCTCGTCCGTTGGCGGTCGGCGCACCCGCCCACCAAACACAAATCCAGTGCCACGCAGTAACTCATCGAACACACTAAAATAGCGGTTTGCCGCATCACCTTCGATCCCCATCGCTTCCGGCACAGTGGTCGCATTGCGCACACGGCGCAGACTCGATGCAAGGTGTTTGACTGCTGCTTCTATCGATGCATTTTTACCGTGATTACGAACTTCACGCATCAGCACAGATCGACCATTGGATATTTTAGCCGCGACCATCAGCCGTGCAACAGATACCGATTTCTGCTCGTCATCCGCCCATCGATACTGTGCGCGCCGCAACAGTACATTACCGGTCTGCTTTCCTTGAACTCGCGCTAAAAACTTTCCGTATTCTGTATAAAATGAAAGCCCGATGCCCTGCTCACCGCAAAACCCCATCAAAAATGGTGATACCGACACCTGGCCAAAGCAGAGAATGTTTCCAATCGTAAGCGCAGGAAACTGTCCCAATTTGTCCTTATCCTGCTTGATCACGATGGTTTCACGCTCTTTATGCAGATAACTCTCCTGCCGCGTGATGTAGAGGGTATTGAGCAGTTTTTTCATGGCTTATCACCGGAAGTCCGCTTGCGAGCAGATTTTTTTAGCCTGGCTTTCTTAATCAATTTTTTACTCACAGGCGGTAAGTAATTATCAGAGGTGATCACTTTCTTTCCAGTTTTTTCCTCCAACTCTTTACGGGCTTTTTTGGCTATCCCGCCTCCCATTTTAGCTGCCGTTGAGTTTTCATCCATTCCGGTCGCATTTTCACTAGCGGCAATCTGCCTTGTGGATAATTCGGCGAGCGCAGTAAAAATCAGCTCTGCTTCGCTCATGTGATCCCGTAGATTCTGGCTTTTTAACCCTTTCAGTGCTTTGTGATCCTTTACGCTGACCGCCGCCCATTCCTGGTGAATGATATTGGTGAGAATGGCAAACTCTTCCCCCTGCTTGATATCGTGATTGCTCCAGTAATCGGTGAGCTTGTTGCGGGTCTCCTGCCCCGTCATGCGTTGCTGAATCCACTTCTCACTGCGACCGTGTTTTTGCCATGTCTCTCTGGCACGATCAAGCGACATTGCCGGATCAGCCATCTCCTGCATTCGTTGATACCCTACCTTAGCCAGCCAGAGCTTGATCGGCTCCGCTTTGGGACTGGGGATAGACTGCACCAGGCGTAACAGGGATTGAGCCGTGGCGACATCAGTAGACCGTTGTTTGCCATCTGTAGCGGTCATTTTCAACTGGTGACAATTTGTCACCAGTTGGCTACCTTCCGCAGAAAGCCGCTGTTTCAGCTTGTTCCAGTATTTACGCGCTGTTTGATAATCAGCCTGCTGGGTTAATACCTGCACAATATCGATCACTGAAAACCACCAGGTTTCCGTCTCCTCGTCATACACCCGCCGTATCTGATAATCCTCAAACAGGGTCATACTCTCAGGAGCACACGTATCAGTTTTCATTTAATTCGCTCCCTGGAGATTCTGAAAAAAGCGTCTCCACATAAACCCCTGAATGGTCACGCCGAAAAGTGTGTGGCTCACATAAATCTGCCAAAGAACAAGCGCGGCAGCGCTTAATATTGTCTGTAGGCGGTGGCGTTTTCCCAGAGGCCAGGATGGCATGTGCGCCTTCGATGGCGGCAACTGTGGTTGCCCTTAATGCATCATCAATCTGAACGGTTTCACGTCGCCGTACTTCCCAATACCAGATAGCCCCTTCAGTCACCTGCGTATCGCGCATCGCTTCAATACATAATGCCTGCGCGCACACCTGCACACGATCCCAGTCCTCGACTTTTGGTTTTCCCCGCTTATATTCCACCGGCAGATATTTTGGCGGATCACCTTGTTCAATCTCCAGCAAGTCCATTTTGCCCGTGAGTTTGTACTGCGGTGACTTCAACATCACACCGCGCTCATAACGTGTTCCCTTCCGCTGCTCAGCGACACCGGAATCGACACGCTCATGCAATATATTACCCTCCGCGGTAAAACGATTATCTGCCCAGGCCTGTTCGACGTGAATCAATGCGAACTGACGGGGGCAGTAGGCGTAGTGCTGGAGGGCCGAGAGCATGATGGTCTGTGTGTCGCTGCTCATTTGTTGAGGTCTTTATCACAGGGATACACTTCGCTATCTTGATCTACCGGCCTCTCTTTTTGTTGCAGTTCCAGCAGTTTGTCAAAGTCTGATTTGAAGAGCCTGTCTTGCACAATACGGTATTTTTCAAATTCACTTTCGGCAAACTCTTTGGCTATTTGAGCCGTGACTTTCCCCGCGTCTTGCAATATTTCGCGCTCATCAAATTCAAGAAACAGATCAAGTCGCTTACTCCAATCCTCCATCGTCATCGGAATTTTTCGTCTGGCTCGCTCTTCTGCCAGATCAAGATAGGCGTTGACGATTCTGCCCAACGACTCCAGCTCATCTCTATTCAAGTAGTTCTTGGCAATACTCACGTCAGTTTTAATGATCTTTCCATCAGGCGCATTGTCCCAGGATGCCAGCCCCATATGTGCTTTTCCACTATCAGCGCGTTGCATAATTAACTCAGCCGCAGTATGGCCGTGTATGCCAAAGTGAAGTTTATTCTGAACCTTGGCAAAGAAGCTTTGAGTCGCATTGGCATCCTTGTTGTAATCCAGGCTGGTCGCATAAATATCGGTAATTTTCTGATAGAAACGACGTTCGCTCAGACGAATTTCACGAATTTCTGACAACAGCCTTTCAAAATAATCCTCGTTCAGAAATACGCCATTTTCAAGGCGTTTGTTATCCAGCACAAAGCCCTTAATGGCGAATTCTCTCAAAATCTGGGTTGCCCACTGGCGAAATTGAGTCGCACGTTTGGAATTGACCCGATAACCGACAGAGATAATCATGTCCAAGTTGTAGAAATTGGTTGGTTTGGTAGAAAATTCGGGATTTCCGAATTTTCTCAGCGAGGCGGTTTCATCCAATTCGTTATCGGCATAGATATTCTTGATATGCTCATTAACGGTGGATACCGATTTGCCAAACAGCTCGGCAATCAGTTTTTGTGTCAACCAGACTGTATCATCTTCAACCCGAACCTCAATACTCTCTTCACCCACCTGAGTAGTAAATATCAGAAATTCAGCGGTGGAGTTACGGATAAGTTTTTTCATGTAGACACAACCTTGATAAAGATTCGTATTTCACCCTGCTTTTATGAAAACCAGACGGTTTCAACCTCAAGAGGAGGTTGTCCGTTTTCGGTTTGGTAGATGATGAGTCGGGAAATAGGTGGCTTAGGCATTACAGCTACCCTAATAATTTAATCAACTCAACGCCTTCCGGCCAGTTAGATTCATCAATGTCGACTTTATAGTCCGTAAACTTTCTGGCGACTGCAACCTCATCATTTTTCCTTACATTGATGCGATCCAATAATACTGTTGCAGGCGCATTACCTAACTCATTTTTATGTTTAAATAGATACAACCCTCTCGCGCTCATTTCACCGCGGCTTGCCGAACGATCATGGTCAAACATTTGCAATAATGACTGCCAGAGCAGCTCCAAATCACCTTCATCAAACCCAGTTTGTTTGGCCAAATGCGCTGAGATAAATCCATGACAACGATATAAACCATAGGGCACGGTGAATTTCCGCCCCATCGTTCGGTTTTCACCGTCCTGTTTTTCAGCTTCTTTTTCGGTAGTAACAGCCATACGAGTAATACTGTGTTCAGAGGCTACTATCGGATCAATTGAGCGGGAAAACGTCATTTGCACCGGACCTCTAACCTGGCCGGCATTTTTCCCTGTACTCATCACAGCACCAAATGTACGAATGTCGTAATAGTTTTCACACATCCACTTTCTGGCGGCCGCTGTTTTATCGCCTTTCTCTTTGTCTTTAACACCTTCCTGCTCATGCGACTCATCGATCATCTTATTTAAGATCGCTTTTTCACGGACAAATATTTTTCGGCTTGGATTATCTTCTTGTGTCATTTGAACGAAATTTCGTATTTTCCGCTTTAAACAAACATCAGTCACTAGTCCCATGCCTGTTTCAGCATCAATACGAGGGAGATTTCCCGCATCGGGATCACCATTGGGATTTCCATCTTTCACATCAAATAACAAAACAAATTCATAACGATTGTTGAGTTCCATGACTATTCTCCTTGGTCACTAGTTGTATTTTTTGTTGATACGTATAAATCTGGTTTTTGGTGATAATAACCAATGGCAAACAGCCCCTGATTCTCTAAATCGAGATGAGCAGGAAACTCAGGAATTAACGCCATCACCTCTTCAATACGATTTTCAGCATTCTTTCGGTAGCTTGGCTTATCCAGTTTTTTAAGATGGTGTGTCGATAGACGTATTAACGTGCCAAATACAGCTTTTGGTGTGCAACTCGCGCTGCTGTAATAACGATCTCTAATAGTGGCTTTAATACCTGGCTGCGCGTCCTGCTGCAATTTTTCTAGCACAGCAAACAGACGACCAAGGCAATAGCCTATGCGTTCTTCATCTCTATTCAATGACACGGTTAACCCCCTCTGGTTGGTAGTTGAAAAGCGATATTTTCGATTCAGGCAGGCTTTAATCGCGCAGGCACGCGAATAACTAACGTGCCCTTGTTCTGCTTTTATTCGTCTTAAAGTGGCTTGAAGAAATGTTTCTGGAAGACGATCCCCAAGTAAAATGCTTCTGACAACATCGGCTGGCAAATTAGGAGAAATATTATCGTCTTTATATTGAAGTGCTGTGGCTCTTAGCAATTTCTTCAGCGGTGGGAAACCGTGGTGATCACGCCCAATAATATCGATGTCGTTGAACCACACAGATATATTTTCTGAAAATTCAGCTATCGTGCCAGCTTGCCAAAATCGGATAACAATGCGCGCTGAATTAGGGGCCATTCCCAATACAAAAAACCCATCTCGACCATCATTATCCTGATATGCGCCATTGTGTATAGATGAAAACAATCCTTTAATCGCTTCCACATTCTTATCAGGATCATCACTGGCATCAGAAAATATTAGCGCGAAGGAATCCTCCAAAGGATGTGATTTTTCTGCCCAACAAACATAAGAGGTCTCTGCAATACGAAATTTATTTCGCGATGCTTTACGCAGCAGGTGATTAAGTGCAGTTGCGTAGCGAAAAGAAGCGCCCACACTTACAGGAAAATTAAACCCTTTATCTTTTCCGAAGGAGGTATATGCTGGTTCATTAATCGCTGCTAGTGGCGCTGGCTTTTGATTTACTCCGCTCACGTTGTCATGCAGTCTTACTACCTTGCTTTTTTTGCCTGTAATCAGACAAAAACCATCTTGCACATTGCTTTTAGACTGGGGTTGTTGCTTTACCCAGGCAATTACAGATTCTGATTGACATGCTGGATGCGGAGCACCTGATAGCCGAAAGGTTAGATTGCACCCTTTAATTTTCAGACACTCTTGCCAGATTTCACTGGACTTTAATTTTTCTATTTCTTCCTCGTTATTTAAAAATAGGTCGACCGCTTTAACACCCGCATCATCTGGTAAATCGTTTCTTAAATTAGTAATCAATCGTTTAAAACTATCGTGTTGTTTTATTGCATCTTCTATTTCTTTATCTTTCGGGGAATCACCAGGCTTGGCTAGTTTGGGTTGGCCTACAACGTAACCGTAGTGATCCCATAAGCAGTAAGCCGTCTCATAGGATTTAGCCCCGCATCTACCGGAAGCTTTTGGCACTCGAATAGGCCGAACAACGACTCTTCCATCTTCGATTTCACTATTATTTTCTAACTGAACGAACCGTCCTTCACCATCAATAACAATGATGTAGGGAATGTTTTTTTCTTCAAATCCAAAAGGCGGTAGATCATCTTGCTTACGTTCATAATAATCACATAGCGCTTGTAATATCATCCGATGACACCCTCGCTCTGTTTCTCCGGCACCTCAATAACGCCATCTTTCATGGCGGCGTTAAAAAATAGCGGCGTTGGCTCAGCTCTCTCTTGATAGTCCATGTCATACAACATCCAGCCTAAGGCTCTGGATACACTTATAGCTGAGTCGTGTTGTTTAACATCTTCCACTAAATGAAAACCACATGAGAACTCCCTGCACCCTAAATAGGGCTGGTTAAAACACTGTCCTTTTTTGGCTCTGCGCTTGAACATATCAGCGAATTTACCAGCATTGTCGGAAGGGCCTGCTTTTTCAGTGAGTGAAAAGCGAGCATGAATACGGTAGGCTACATCACGGAGAAACAGACCTGCCCGTTGCTGCCTCGCCTCTTCGACATAGAGAACAGGAAGGGCACCCCCTTTCATCGCTTTGTTAATATTGCCAACGGGCAACACCGCACCTACCTCATTGCGCCGAATATTGACCCAGCGAACAGGCTTTAAGACTTCAATTTTATGAATATGCCATTCAATAGCCGGTTTCCATAAAATCGCTTCAAATATTGCCCTAGCAGCCGAGGGCGTGATAACGTCGTAACTCACACGCTCCACTTTCATCTCAGGTCGAGTGAAACAGGCAAAATCTCCACTTACCTCTATACAAAACCCCATACTCAACCCCCTCGTTTGTCTAAATACCCTACACTCGCATCAAATAATACAACGTTCCGCTTCAATCAACGAATCAGGTGACTGAATCCCAAACAGTGGTTGATAGTGAGTATCCAGTAATACAACTAACCCTGCCCTAGATTCAGTACATCCTTTTTCCCGGAGCGCATTAGCCAGCGTCTCTGGCACTGTGACGGTATAGCGCTGCAACTTTTTATAGACCCACTTCAAGGATGGATCAAATTCGAGTTGCTTAAGCCACTCATCGACGGGGCTTTTTTCCGCGCCCTCGGGATCAAAAGGCACAATAATCGACACACCCTTATTATCGATTAAGCGGAACTTCTCCGCTGCCGTTCGAAATTGAATTGCCAGCGGGGCATCGTTGCTTTGGTTTGCTCTCAATAGCGCTTGAATATCGTGTTTATCTCGCTCGCCTCGCGCATTCATCAATGAAAAATATCTTGCAAAACTTTCGGGGGACAATGGGTCTGTAAGCTGCTGAGAGGCAATCATCTCCATCGTTGTCTCTTCACCCTGCCTTAAAAAACCTATCGGGGCCGGTTGTTCTGGTTTAAACACAATCACTTTTCCCAATCCATCCAACTTATCCTCACGATTACAACGTCCTGCGGATTGTGCAATAGAATCTAGGCCAGCCATGGCTCGATAGACCACAGGAAAATCAACATCAACACCCGCCTCGATAAGTTGCGTACTGATAACCCGTAACGCTCTTTGATCGCCATCCCTTCTCTTTTCTAATCGATCCTTAATTTCCCCTATCACTTGCGTTCTATGTTGCGCACACATATTCGCCGAAAGATGAAGTTTATTTCCGTCATCAGGTAATAACTCAAACAATTCCTTTGCCTGTCGTCGCGTATTCACAATTGCAAGCACACAATCTTCTGATTTCAGTTTTTCGGCCAATGCATGCCAGCTTAACTTTGGTTCATCAAGAGAAGGTAACTGAACATCAACTCGCTTCAGTTGAGCGGCAAGTTCAGCAGGATTTTGAACAATCTCCCTAACATCCGTTAACCCTTTTAATAAAAGCTGACCAAAGGTATTTTTAGATTCGGCTAAAACAGGCTGTGTTGCCGTACATAACACCCATGTCACGCCAAAATAATCAGATAACTGCTGCATTATCTGCGTTATTGGCGCATGAAAATCCCGTGGAATCTGTTGAGCCTCATCCAGGATAATAATGCTATTGATAATGTTGTGGAGTTTCCGACAACGACTGGTGCGTGATGCATGCAATGACTCAAACAGTTGAACATTGGTGGTGACAATCAATGGCGCATCCCAATTTTCTGAGGCCAGCCTTGACTTGCTGTTTTCCTCCTCGGGTTTTACATCAAGGTTACTATGATGCTCAAGCACTGCATCATCACCAATAAAGTCTCTAAAAACATCTGCATTTTGCTCAATAATGCTAGTAAATGGGATTGCGTAGATAATTCTCTGTTTTTTATGAATACGAGCATGTTTCAAGGCAAAGGCCAGACTGGAGAGTGTTTTTCCGCCTCCGGTGGGAACGGTTAAACTAAATAGGCCGGGCTGCCACTTGGCGGCAGAATAACACTCATCCAATATTCCATTACGAATATTTTTTAGCGGCGATGCTTCGCTGCTTTCTTGAAGCTTAGCCATCGCGTTTGAGAAGCGATTTTGTAGTATCTCCAGGCTTATATCTTGCCTTCTGGTATTAGCCTTTTCAGGCTTCATATAAGTTTCAGTATCGAGAAAGTCTGCATCGACCAAACATGAAAATAGCATTCTCACCCACAATGAGATTGATTCAAGAGACTGCGCAGCAGCGGGTAACGTGGGGCACTCTCCCTGTAAAATATCCGCTGGTATATTTTCAGATATTGCCTCTTGATACTCCTCTACACCATCTTTCAATCGAAATCCTAAACTACCTTTACCACCATGCCAATCCGGCAGACCCGCATGATGACCTGCAACTAGATACGCAATGACGTGGCCAAACCCCGGTGGAAATTGTTGTACCGCATGTATAGCCCCCGCAGTCGAATGTGGCGCTCTTGTACCATTCTCGACATGCGCATTCTCTCGCTCATAACCTGACTTCAGACGAATGTAGTCTTGAAATCTATTTCGGTACTTCCCTAAATCGTGCCATCGTCCCGAGAGACCCGCCCAATCAGAGCCAATATTTTTCGCAAACAGGCTCGCTAATAATTCTACCTCTCGAAGGTGCTCATCAAGAGAATGAGGGACATCCCATTCACCATTTTCATTCTGTTTTGCATGAGCAATATATTTTCGTTTCATCTTAGTCACCAAAGTAATATATACTTTTTGCTCTCACTCCAACACCCACCCCAAAAACCCCACACAACCAAAAAAACCACCATCAAAACCAAAAACCACGGACTAACCACAATCCCCAACAGAAATGTACAACAGGCCATCAACACCAACCGCACTGGGTGGGTTAAATATCCATCATTCTCCATCAATGCCTTCACTGAACATTCTCTCCCTGCTCCATACGGAGCCTCGCCTGCCGAATGGATTGCTGAAATTTGGCTTGCAGCACTTCACGCGGCGGTAGCACAGTAAGATATTCCGCCACATGAATGCCGCTTTTATCCAGCTCCAGCAGTTCGATCTGTTCCTGCTTCTTATCTGCGCAGAGGATGATGCCCAGGGGTGAGGCTTCGTCCGGTTCCTGTTCGTGTTTAGCTAACCAACGCAGGTAAAGCTCCATCTGGCCTTTATGCTCGGCCTTGAATTTTCCCGTCTTCAATTCAATGGCGACCAGACGTTTGAGCTTGCGGTTATAGAGCAACAGATCTATATAGTAGTCCTCATCGTCGATTTGCACCCGGTATTGCCGCGCGATAAAGGTGAACCCTTTGCCCAGCTCCAATAGAAAGGATTCCAGCTCGCGAAGGATGGCATCCTCCACATCGCGCTCGATGTAGCGGTCATTCAGATTGAGAAAATCCAGGACATAAGGGTCTTTGAGCAGCAGAGAGGGGGATAATTGCTGTTCCTGACGTAGCTGCTCGATATCGTGCCGCACGGTCTCTTCCGGCTTTCGGGAAATAGCCGTGCGTTCAAAGAGCTGGGAATCAATACGTTCCTGAAGCTGGCGTACTGACCAGCGTTCCAGGCGACACATCTCCAGATAAAATTCCCGTTTTAACTCATCTTCGATATAAATCAACGCCCTCAAATGAGACCAACTCAATTGTCTACACAGTGTGTAGACAATCTCCTCCTCAGGAAAACTCTCCGCAAAGCGGAGACAATGACGCAACTGCTTTTGACCCCACCCCTTACCATACGTTTCAGTAAGTTGCAGGGAGAGCCCCACAATGATCTGTTTGCCATACTCTGCCCGCTCGTTCAGAAGCACATCCGACCTGATACGACAACCAATCTGCCAGTAAAGCCTAGTCAGCTCTGCGTTTACCGCTACGGCAGCCCTACCTTTTTCTTCATCAATGAGGCGCCGAACGTCTCCGAACAGCTGCTTGGTGGATTCAATGTTTACCACTGACATTCCCCTCTTCCAATCCATATGCCTTGCTTTAGCGAATATTTATTCCTTTACACTCGCCCTGCACTCCATCTTCCAGACCTCTTGCATTGAGTCTCATGATATCTCGTCAGTTATATACATTATACAGGGGCGCTCCCTCAACTGATGAGGGAGCCAGACGATGACGTCGAAAATTTTTATTATTGATACTGCTGGGCCGCCGCCTCCAACGCCGCTTTCACCGCCTGCCGCAACGCCTGTGGCGCAACCACTTCAACATCCACCCCATATTTCAGAATATCCATCAGCAACTCACGCGGATCACTGTAGGGAATGCGCAGTTCATAGCGGCCATCTTCAAGGAATTGCGTCTGCTGCTGCGGGTGCCACTGCTCATCCGCCACCCAGCGGGCACGTTTGGCACTGAAATGTAACAACGCGGTCTGCATAGCATCACCTGAGAAGATCCCGTAGGCCTGCGTAAAATGTGCATCCAGTATCTGCGCATCCACTTCTCGCACATCCTCAGATTGATGCTGAGCGGTGGCAATGCGATCCAGCGAGAAACTGCGTAGCGCCTCGCGTTCGTGGCACCACGCATCCAGATACCAGTTATCACGGTAATGGACGAGCCGTTGTGGGGAGATGATTCGCTGTGTCTCAAGGTTCCGTTCACGGCCGTGGTACTGAATCGCCACGCGCTCGCGCTGCACCAGTGCTGCGGCGACTCGCTGGAAGATGTCGTTGTTGACAGTGCGCGCGGCCATTTGCAGGATCCGCACCCGCTTGCCGATCTCACCGCCACCCAGTGGTTTGAGTGCAAGGATCGCTTTGATGCGTTTTTTGAGGGGCTGTAGTTGCTCATCAAGCAGACCGGGTTGCAGGCTGGCGAGCAGCTCCTGAATCACCAGCAAGGCATTAAGCTCGCCACCATTCAACCACAACCCTGGCAGCTGGTAAGGTGCGTCTTCATCGGTATCATAAAAATAGCCATTGGCACTGCGGTCATATTTTAGCGGCGCGCCGAGATAGTCGCGCATATCCTCAATGGTGCGTTCGATAGTGGCGCGTGAGCACTCCATCTTCTCTTCCAATAACTTACGGGAAACTGGATAGCGTGCATTCACAAACAGTGCGTGCAAGGAATAGATACGATCAAAACGATCCATAAAGTGCTTCTGACGTTGATTAACGAAAGGCTCTGTTATGACATAATAATCCGGGAATGTCTGTAGGATATTACCTATTCTGGTGAAATCTTTGGCGCTAATAACCCACGGCGCTCCTGTTAATGCCAGTAGCACTGTGAATATCCAATCTGAAATCCAAAATGCTTAGCTCGGCGTTTTCCGCCAACATAAAAGACGATTATTTGCTGGCATTGGATAGTCCTGCTGTAACACCATTCCCGCCTGCTGCGCTAATTGATCGACCGCCTCGAAATCACGAATACCGCTGCGCGGATCACGCTGTTTCAGATGCTGATCAAAATGGCGGTTACTATCACTTGAGTATTGATGGTTGTCATTAAACGGCCCGTAGAGCAGGAATAATCCGTCCATTGAAAGCAACTTGCCTACACCAGCAAAAAGCTTTTCTACCGCACCCCAACTCATAATATGGGCAGTATTGGCGGAGAAAATGGCATCCACCGAAAGTGCTGGCCACTCTGGGTTCATCACATCCAGTGCCAGGGGAGAAGGTGTATTGGCAAGCGCCGCCTCACCCAGCCTAGCCTGAATATCGATATGATTAAGCGTTCGATCACTGCTGTACCATACGAGATGTGGCATTTTTTCAGCAAAAAAAACTGCATGCTGACCGCTGCCACTACCGATTTCCAACACTGAAGTGCAATCTGCCAATATTGGCTGTAACCGTTCAAGGATCGGGCCTTTATTACGCTCACACGCCGCTGAATAGCCACGTAGTTTTGTCATATTATTATTCGCAATCCACTTTAATGAATGAAGATTGTAACGTGGCTAACCAATCAATAGAAATAATCGCTCCCGTGAACGAACCGTACCCGTGGCACCAGTCTGCTAACAGCCACGCTCAGGCTATAAACACTGCACTTTCAGTCCAATATGACGATAAAATGACGGTTCAAAACAGCTTAAGTATTGACATTCCAAAGAACCCTACCATTTTCATATCATGTTGGTGTACACTCAGAGTATCTGCAGGTTTTGGTATAGGCGGTTTATGTTGACCCTCTCCAGCGCACCACCTGAATATTCCAGCTTAAGCTGCAGACTTTGATGATAATAGTTCAACAGAAAAAAGGTGAGTGTAATGGCAACAGGTACAGTTAAGTGGTTCAATGATTCAAAAGGCTTCGGTTTTATTGCTCAGGATAATGGTGGCGACGATGTTTTCGTTCACTTCAGAGCAATTTCAGGTGATGGCTTCAAGACCCTTACAGAAGGTCAAAAAGTTAGCTACGAAGTTGAACAAGGTCCAAAAGGTCCATCAGCTGCAAACGTAGTCCCTGAATAACAGCTAGACGCGCTATTCAGTTATTTTAAAGAGAACCTGGCCTCTGCCCGGTTCTCTTTTTTATTTCATCAGACATCATTCATTTGCATCGATCAACGGCATTCTCCCTGAACGGTGGAATGAAACGTGACTGCAAACATATGCCTGCGATTTTCGTTCGACAGGTCATTATTTAAGGAGAGACCCATGCGCCTATACAGAGAGACCGCACTGGCGATATTTTTCATGCTTGGCTTTAGTTTTGCCCACGCAGGCGAAATGACAAAGAGTGTTGAAGCCATTAATCTTGAAAAAGCGGTACTGAAAGATCAGATGGTTACAGTGAGTGGCACGGTGACAAAGGCCAATAATGGCATTATGAAACGCAACTTTATCCACATCGAAGACGGCAGTGGTGAAGGTGAAAGCGCCAGCCTGATCATCACCAGCCAGGACACTGCATCTCCCGGTGATCAAGTGATTGTGACCGGCAAAGTAGTACTCAATACTGACTTCGGCTTTGGTTATCTCTACCCACTATTGGTTGAAGAAGCGAGCATAAAACAGTCTGGTGGAAAACCCTCACCGCACTCCGACGACCACGATCACTAATTAAGCATTTACTGGCTGTTATCTGAGCGCATTAATTTGATGTTCAGATAACAGTAAGCAGTGCCCCCTCCTCACCGCTTGTTATTACTACTATTGTCGAATAATGACATACCAAGCTGACGTGATCATCATTGGTGCCAGCGCCGCTGGGCTAATGTGTGCGATTGAAGCGGGTAAACGCGGCCGCAGTGTCCTGGTCCTCGATCATGCTAACAAGGCAGGTAAGAAGATATTAATGTCCGGTGGCGGGCGTTGTAACTTCACCAACTACCATATTGATGCTGAGAATTACCTGTCTCACAACCGACACTTTTGCAAGTCAGCCCTGAGTCGTTTTACACAATGGGATTTTCTCGCGCTGATCGATAAACACCAGATCCCTTTTCATGAGCGTGACCATGGCCAACTTTTCTGCAATGAAAGCGCCAAAGATATCCTCACCATGCTGCTCGCTGAAGCACAGCAAGCAAATGTAGCGGTTAAACTCAACACTGAAATTAGTGCCGTTCATCACGATAAAGATACCGCCGCCGCTGAGCAACACTCCAATCAAAATCCAGACGACCATTTTAAGGTACTCACAAAATCCGCTGAATATTCCTGCTCATCGCTGGTCATTGCAAGCGGAGGACTCTCCATCCCCAAAATGTGCGCGACTCCTTTTGGATATAAAGTTGCGGAACAGTTTGGCATTAAGGTGTGGCCAACGCGTGCCGGACTGGTGCCCTTCACGCTACAGCCAAAGGATAAAGCGCAATTCGCGACGCTCTCAGGCATCGCTTTCGATAGCCTTGTCAGTAATGATCGTCAGGCCTTCCGAGAAAATACACTATTCACTCACCGAGGGCTGAGCGGCCCCGCTATTCTGCAAATCTCATCCTACTGGGAAGCCGGGGAAACGGTTTCGATTGATCTCTGTCCGGACGTTCCAATCGCTGATGAACTCCAGACACTGCAACAGGAGCGCCCACAGTTCCAGTTAAAGAATTCACTGCACCACTGGCTGCCCAAGCGTGTTGTATCTACGTTACTCAGTGACATTCCACTTGAAGCACCGCTACAGTCACTATCAAGACAACAACTCGAAACGATTGAACACAGCATTCACCAGTGGAAGATCAAACCGAATGGCACAGAGGGCTATCGCACCGCCGAAGTGACACTGGGCGGGGTCGATTGTGATGCGCTCTCGTCAAAGACAATGGAAAGCACCCAGGTATGCGGGCTCTATTTTATTGGTGAGGTGGTCGATGTAACCGGATGGCTGGGCGGCTATAATTTTCAATGGGCATGGTCATCAGGCTGGAGCGCAGGACAGTACGTATAAAAAAGCTCTAATCACGCTTTTTTAGGTGCATCGCTAACATACGCTTCAACACGATTCCGCCCCAGATCCTTTGCCTGATACACTGCCAAATCTGCTTTACCAAATAAGGAATCAAGATCATCGCCCGGCACTAGCGCTGCCACACCGACACTCACCGTCACCTCAAGATTATCAGGGCGCGACTCCTCAACACTTTTACGCAGGTACTCCGCCTTAAACATGGCATCAACGTGGGTACAGTGGGTCAATAGTATGACAAACTCTTCACCGCCAAAACGGGCCAAAAAATCGCCATTTCGACACGCGGTCTGCATCACTTCACTAATTTTCTTGAGTACAAAATCCCCTTTTGAGTGACCGAAGGTATCATTAACCTGCTTAAAGTGATCGACATCAATGACCAATAGCGACATTGGATAGTGATGACGCGCCGCATCGCTGATATATTTCGGTCCAATATCAAATAGACTATGCCGATTATATAATCCTGTCAGCTGATCAATCATCGCTAACTGCAGCAACTCCTGCTGCTGTTTACGAAATTGCTGGAACAGTTTTTTATGGGCAATTAAATTAGACGCGCGCGCAATCAATTCATCATTGTCATATGGCTTGATAATATAATCATTAGCGCCATTACGGAGAAAAGAGGTTCGTTTGGATAGATTTGATTCCGAGGAAAGTACGAGTATGGGCGTTCGCGCCTTATCTGAGTCTTCATAATCACGCACAAATGAAATGAGATCATCACCCGTTTCATCATCACTCAAATCATAATCGGTGATAATCAAATCAAATTCCTGCTCCTGAAAAGCGTTGATCGCTGACCCAACATTGGCTAACAGTAATACTGTTGCACGATAACCACGAAACAGAGTCGAGGTTAAATCAGCATCTGAATTAGAACCCTCAACACACATTATCCGTGCGTCCAGGTCGATTGTACGCCGGTTAACAGCTTCCAGTAGAAAACGCCCGATTAAGGGAAAATCTTTTTTATTAAAAATGAGTTTATAACCCGCCTCATTCGCATCGTAATACGTATCTTCAATCGTATTTACGGCCAACATAATGGTTAATGCATCATCAATATACTGGTATTCACGAAAACGTACTAAGAATAATTCAGCTTCCATATCTTTAAGGTGCTGGGACACGATAATAAAATCGTAATGGCGTCCACTATCCTGCGCCAGTGCAGCCTCACCTGTTGTAAAGACGACACAATTGACACCAATCGCAGTGAGCATATCCTCTAACATCACTCGGTTATCTTTTGAACTCTCTACAATAAGAGCATTAATAGACATTTAACCAACCTTTAAACATAATGGACACATCGCCATTTACTCTCATCAATAGCAATAAGATGGGGTTTCTTTTACTTATCGGCAAATATTCAAGATCTTAGACCCTTAATTTGCTCGTCACTTCAGGTAGCTAGATGAAGTGGCATCCAAAGACTAGGATGTCCACTATACCACCAGTGAGATTGAGTCACTTAATAGCATTATGCGCAAAGGGATCACAAAACGTAAGCTGTTCACCACCGATGACTCGACTAAAAAAGTAATCTACATGGCAATTAACGCTGTTTCTAGCAAATGGAAATACACATCAGAGTTTGGAAACCAGCACTGAATTGTTTTATGGTTGAGTCTAAAGACCGATTGGCGGACTATATTTAAAACTGACAGTTACACAGAATTATGTACAGGCTCGTCAAGTTAAGTCGCAACTACTACAAATCACAAGCATTATTAATTAAGGAATCTCTGATTTACTCACGAGATCGTATCATACGCCTAAAACATTCAGCGTCTGCGTTGAAAATCTTCGCAATAGCTCGCTATTACGTGTGATTCTCGTCTTAAATCTGAAAGTTTTAGATCACCATCTACTTCGCTTAGAATAAATCAGGGGTTCCTTAATAAACTTCAACTCACCTTCGGTAAAAAAAGTTCCACAGCGGTACTAAACTGCAGTGTTGACTCGTCTTTAATTTGATCGATAGCCATTTCGGTTAACCCCGTAACGGCCATCGCCACTGGGTCTATTTTTGTAGCGGGCAGATCTGTCAGCTCATTATTCGACTGATTTTCAATATCGGTCGCCAATGCACTTCCAATATGTACAATGCTAGCACCAAGTGGCGATAACTCTGCTTTGCCTGGCTCATGATGAAACTCGGTGGCATCCACGATTGTGTCGGGCAAATGCCAAATACGTAACAATTCGCTACCCACTTCCGCGTGATCAAAACCAATCACTTCCCGCTCTATTTCATACAATGATGCAGGGCTATTACTCGCTCTCATCTGTGTTTCACGAAACATCTCAGGTAATTTATTTAGAATGATTAACTGACCAATGTCATGCAGCAATCCTGAAACAAAAAAAGGCTCTGTATGTAACGCGTTGCATTTAACTGCGATCAAACGCGCCAGCACGCCACAATACAGACTATGACTCCAAAATGCGTGTATATCGATATGATCTTTCGGTAATTGAGTAAAATTACCAATCACTGAGGTCGCCAGTATTAAGTCACGTAATCCTCGTGTTCCAATAATGGTAATAGCTCTGGAAACTGTGTCTATCTTGGAAGGAAATCCATAAAGCGGGCTATTAGCTATTTTTAACAGTCTCGCGGTCAGCGCTGGATCCTGGCTAATAAACTTGCCGATATCGGATGCCGAGGAGGATGGATCATCCACCATATCATTAATTTTAATGAAAACCTCTGGCAATGTCGCAAGCTTAATCGAGCCATTAATTAAATCGACCGCATCCATTTTAGTTACTCCCTCTACTAGCCTTGAATTATATTCATCATGCGAATACATACTTACATGATTATGCCAATAGCTTATCGCCACGACTCAGACATTCTTTAAAGAAGAAGCGCTTGATATATCATATCTCACCAAAAAAAATCAAAAATAAACCCTTAAAAATAAACCATTAACAATATATTATTTTATTTGCGGCCAACTTCATTAGCCTTTTTTAGTTCGGTCTCAAATCTTTGGCGCCCTACTTCCACAAGTTGAACGGCTTTATCCAGTGCCACCGTAACATCATCTCCATCATAAATCCGAGCTAATGCCTGCTGAAATGCGCCGCTGATCACTGGGTAAAGCGGTGACTTCAACTGGGATTCTACGTTCCCATTCAATTGATCATCTATTAATGCAGCTATAAACGGCGCGCTATCAAAAGTATCGAACCGGGCCAGCCCACTGACTGTCGCAGGCAGTGCCACATTGGCCTTCGCTGACAAAAGAACCTCATCCGGTTGCAACAAAAATTCCAGAAAACGCATGGCTGCCTGCGTATCCACACAATTACGCGTCAGTCCCCAGCCCCACGCACGCTGCACGTGACGACTGCCATGACCAAAATCAGGCAGTGGCACTACAACCAGATCATCTCCAAATTTACTTTTATATCGCTCATATTTCTCAAGGCCAGCCCATGAAAATGGGACACGGCCACCCATAAATGCGTTGTCATCATGATTATTATCAACATAGCCATTGCTAACCCATCGTTGAAATCGCTTTAGCATTGCGGTGTTAACACGGCTATTCAGCACACCCTTACTTACACCTGGTGAATGACCATTTATCATCCCCCCTCCTGCGGACAACAACAGTGGATAAAAAGCACTCGATAACCATTCATTTTTACGATTAAGACCAAAATCAATGGCCGCTACGTAATCATCATTTTTTGTCAGTGACTCAAGTAATAACTCGAACTCACTTAGGCTCCAGGCATCCTTCCTAGCCTCAGGAATACGGGCATTAGCCGCTTGAAGCGCACTTTTTCTCGCATACAATACAATACTATTAGTCGTTGTAGGGAGCGAATAGAAACGCCCTTGATACATGCCCTGCTGAAAAACCGCCGGCAAAATATCTTGTTGCGTCGTTTCTGTCAGAATTTTATCGAGTTTAATTAACGTACCACGCTCGGCAAGATGGTAGAGAAAGGGGCCATCCAGTTCGATGATGTCCGGCAGGGTACCGGTTCTGATTGCCGCATTAATCTGCGCTTGATATGAGCCTTTGGGGACAGATATTAATGTTACCCGAATGCGATTATGCACCGCATTGAAACGAGCGACCTGATCCTGAATTAATTGCAGTGCTGTCTGATTATCGGTGTGCACCCAGACATTCAGCTCGCTTAAAATTGCCCGCTTATTGACCACTTCGTCCTGGCGATCACAACCATTTAACAGTAATGCGCACACTACAACCAGCGTACAGGCAAAAAGATAACTTAACTTTTGTTTTTCATTGAACATTGATTAAGCATAACCCTCTACTTTTAATTTTCACAAAGCCTTTATCATTATTAGGCTCATTAGAAATAAAAAACCCTCGCTATAACGGCAAGGGTTAATGGTCAATCACACTGTTATTATTATAATCTCAATCATCAATCGGGGCACCTGCCAGTAGCTGTTCAATTTTGCTAAATCCACGCTGCTTTGCCACACCCAGCGCGGTCTCACCGGTATTTGAGGACAACCTTCGGTCAGCCCCATGCTTCAAAAGAAATTCAGCAATCTCAGCATGCCCCCCTCTCGAGGCATAAATGAGCGCCGTCATCCCCCCGATAGAGATATCTCGGTGTGAGTTCGGCTCTAACTGCTCAATGGCATTGACATTGGCATCATGCGCAACAAGTGCCTCAACAATGTTCTGGTAGCCATTTCTTGATGCAATCATCAATGGAGTGCGGCCAATATTATCGTATAAATTGGGGTCTGCCTGGTGTGCGAGCAATAGCGCCACGGCCATTACATACCCTTGCTCAGACGCCTTAAAAATGGGGGTAATCCCATCATTATCCTGAATATTCGCATCCGCGCCTGCTTTCAGTAACACTGCCAGCGTATTAATATGCCCACCCTTTGCGGCCTCAATTAACAGCGATGGTCGCATCTCTTTTTTGTGAATTCGGGTGATATAACGATCAACCTTTTTCTCGATCGTCGCCCTATCTGGGTTAGCACCATGGTCAAGCAATAATTGCACAAGCTTCGTGTTGCCATTTCGGACGGCAATCAATGAAGGTGTTTCGAGCTTTCGATTAGCAACCGGAATTTTTGCGCCATGGGCGATTAAATAACCCGCAATTTCAGTAAAGTTATTATGCACTGCGAGCAATAACGCAGTATCACTGCGAGCAATCGACCGCAACAATTCGCGCTCTTTAAACGAAACACTGGAACTTGCGATACGTTGTTCCTTCAACCCCCACGGAGCGTGATTGACATTCGCACCACGTTCAACCAGTGTGCGTACCACATCAATATTTCCATAGTAAATACCTGTAATTAAAGGCGTTACTCCTGTATTTTTATCTCTATAGTTAACATCCGTCGCCTGCTTGAGCAATAGCTGTGTTTTCGCTAAATCACCAATCCTAGCGGCCTTCACCAGCGCATCTTCGTTAGAGAGCGCTGCATAATGCGTTTCATCACGCGCGCCAGCACTGATTAACAGGTCGATAATATTATTATGCTGATGCCACTGAGCAATCGTCAGCGCAGTATCACCATTTGCACGCGCTAGGTTAGTGTTTGCACCATGCTTTAACAGCGACTTTGTAATAGCATTCCAATCACCTTTTGCCCCTTTTAAACCGTGTTGTGCGGCGTACATCAGCGGTGTAAAACCCGCACCATCTTTAAAAGTGGCGGCCTTCGTCACATTAGGATTGGCGCCCGCGGTCAACAGTAACTCGGCCATAGGTAAATGCCCATACTGCACCGCCCCTACCAGTGCTGTGTCACCATCGCTTTTATGCAGGTCAACCTTGCCGCCAGCTTCAATCAATGCCGTAGCAATGTCCAAATTACCATGTAATGCTGCATTCATTAATGCGGTGGTACCATCATTACTCTGCACATTGACATTGGCATTATGCGCTAACAAAAGCTTAAGGATCGATTTTTGATTTTCGGCGGCGGCAACAATCAGCGCGGTATTGCCAAGCTCATCAATCGTATCGATATCGATACCACCGCTAAGCTTATTTTTAATCACACGCTCATGCCCAAAACGTGCGGCGAGCACAAATTGCCGCCCGTCCATAGAAACTTCAGTCTTGACCGCGCTGGCCTCGCGCTCAGCAGCGCTTGCTTCCATCGGCACCAGGGAGATTGAGATTGAAAGTGTAAGGGCAGTACACAACATCAGAGGTGCAATCCAGAAGGACCGTTTTGCTAACATGATCATCAGCTTCTCCTCAATATATTGCTGTTATTGGCACAATGAATAGGGTAGCGCTCACGCTTATTCACGCACGTGGCGCTTCTAGCATTTACAATAATATTGCCTGATCATAGACCATTACGAGAAAGATAGAAAATATAAACACATAAGCAATCTGACATTTAGCATTGCTAATTACGCGGTAATCATGATATCCACCTGAATTACCTACAAAACATCGCATTTAATTGTACTATTAAGTAAGTTGACATAACGTAGCAAATGCATGTTGTCTCACCCGAAAGATGCTGTATGACTACGACACCCTCTAAGTTAGATGATAAGGAAAAAAGCATGGATACGATTACAAACTATCATGAAAAACTAGTCTTTTTTGAGATTAACAACATCAGTAATCAACGCAACCTCACCCTGAGTGAGAATGCCATTTTAGATATCGCCTGCATTGCACTTAACCTGATACCTGCACGCTATGTGCGTCATCAGGTTGACACCGTATTTTATACTCGAGATGAGGAGAGTACGAAAATGAACAGTGCTATCAAATCAGTAGTGAACAAAGCGATCGATAAAGTAATCAATAACCCCCGTTAACGGGGACAATCTTCATTAGTTTCGCAACCGGTAACCCTGCTTCAATAAGCCAATTGCGATAAAGGCCAAAATGACAAAGGCCACAAAAATGATAACCAAACTTAACCATGGTGAAACATCTGACGCACCAAAAAAGCCATAGCGAAAGCCATCGATCATATAGAAGAAAGGATTAAGGTGAGAGACCGCCTGCCAGAACGGCGGCAATGAATAGAGGGAATAAAAGACACCACTTAGAAAAGAAAGGGGCATAATCACAAAATTCTGAAATCCGGCCAGTTGATCAAACTTCTCTGCCCAGATACCCGCAATAATCCCCAACGTACCCAGCACCGCACTGCCAAGCATCGCAAAAACTAGCAGGAAAACAAAACTGTGCACCGGCACTGAAACAAAACAGATCGCCACTATAAACACTCCAAAGCCAACGACCAGACCACGTACCATCGCCGCAAACATAAACGCCAAAAAGACCTCCACATAAGAAAGCGGTGTTAACAACACAAACACTATGTTACCAGTGACTTTCGACTGAATCAGACTGGATGAGCTATTGGCGAATGCATTTTGAATGATGGTCATCATCATCAATCCTGGAATCAAAAACGAGGTGTAACTCACATCATCAAATACCATCACACGATCTTTTAACACATGAGAGAAAACCAAAAAATAGAGCAGCGTTGTAATGATTGGTGCAAGTACAGTCTGTAGCGCCACCTTATAAAAACGCAATGTCTCTTTATAGAAGAGCGTATAAAAACCTCGGCTAATCATGAGGGCCGCTTACGCGTCAACTCGACAAACACGTCTTCAAGATCTGCACGCTCCGTTTCCAGGTCAACCACTTTTATGCCTGCCGACGCAATCGCATCCAATACGCTGACGATAGAATCTTTATCCTTATGTAACTCAAGTCGCATAGTACTACCATTGATAGACTTTATTTTATCCTCAATATTTTGAGGTAAGTGTAACGGCGACTGCAATGGTTCAGCGGCCTTAATAACCAAGTGCAATGTATTGCATATTTCACTCTGTAATAGCGATTCTTTACTATCGAGCGCAATCACTTCGCCATGATTTAGAATGGCAATCCGGTCGCACAGTTTTTCGGCCTCTTCAAGATAATGGGTCGTCAACACAATCGTGTGCCCTTTCTGATTAAGTTGCTCGACAAAGCCCCATAGCAATTGACGCAGCTCAACATCAACCCCGGCGGTCGGTTCATCCAGAATCACCACTTCAGGTTGATGCACCAATGCCTGCGCAATCAACACGCGACGCTTCATTCCACCGGACAGTGCGCGCATATTAGCGTCGGCTTTATCTGTCAGGGCCAGCGCATCCAATAGTTCATCGATCCATGCATTGTTACTTTTCCCCAGCCCAAAATAACCAGACTGCATCTCAAGCACCTCGCGCACCGAAAAAAACGCATCAAATACCAGCTCCTGCGGCACTACGCCCAGCGCGCGTCTTGCTTCTCGATAATCCGCCACAACATTGTGGCCCAGTACCGCCACCTCGCCAGAATCTGCACGTGACAGTCCGGCAATGATATTAATCAGGGTTGATTTACCCGCGCCATTAGGCCCCAACAGGCCAAAAAACTCACCGCGGTTGATAATTAGATCAATCCCTTTCAGCGCATCTACAGCACCAAATGATTTTTTAACATTATTAATTGAGATAGCGGCATTCATGATAAAGGTTTTACAAAATAAAGAGAATGCATTCTACACTAACGGGTGCGTATCACACAGCGATGAAAAATTACGGTTCACTCAGCATCACTGCACATGCCCAGCAGCTTGAAAAGTTGGCAGGATTTACTTCACCACAACCATGACAAATGGTCGTTTTATGGTGTAACTCCGAGGTCTCATAATCGTGAATGATCGCTGCTGCACGAACTTCATCACGCTCATCAACCAGGTGAATCTCGGGATAAGCATGGGTGAAAGGAATTTCGCCGACGGCACCGATTGTGTCGCTACTTCGCTAAAAATTATTCGGCGTCCATACCGATAATTCACTCACTTACGCGACAACTGATTCCTTTTGCCCCGACTGTCCTGCGTCCGTCACGTCTCCGTATAACCTAGTTCATAAATGAACTCGTTACACTACGACATGACTACCTCAATGACTCTACGGCCACTAAAGCCGCTCCTGCATTTCTTCGTCGTTCGCTATCGCTCTCAACTACGAAAGGGCAGACGGCGTGGCCTATCGGGGACTAATCGCCCTCGCTTCGCTCTCCATGGCGATCAGCGCCTGCATATTTTCATTTTCAACCGTGGTCTCAATGTTGGATTGTTGTAACAAACCAACCATTAAGTAGGCCTCCTGTAAATTAGCGGCTGAATAAATTCGCTTCACAAGTCTCTCCTGTTACCCCGCGCAGTCTATGATCATAATACATCCGTCTATCACTACCTACTGCCAATCATCTAAATTCTCATCCGAGACTGGTTTTATGACCCATATTCACTGCTATCCCGTTAAGACCTAAAAACCTAGGGAAGCTCTGATTTATTCATCATTTCGTTCATAATACGGCTGATTGATTGAATCATTGCGGAGAACAGAAGAATGCGCCAACAGACGCTCGCCGATGAAGGATTTGAACGTTTTCGCAAGCCT
>Ga0316209_1000711_pt1 | contig 48744 bp, 50 predicted proteins | sample 6monopyrite_MG_FD_204945 | JGI IMG/M metagenome (GOLD analysis project Ga0316209, IMG submission 204945) | Microbial mat bacterial communities from mineral coupon in-situ incubated in ocean water Damariscotta River, Maine, United States -... | ecosystem: Environmental > Aquatic > Marine >...
TTAAGCGCAAATGGAGTAGCACTAGTAAATTCAGGTGCAGACTTGCCAAACTTCGAAGTAAGCGCATCAAGTACAACAGGAAATACATCAACAGCAACAGCAGAGGTAAATCCAGTAGATACAACAGATGTAAATGATGGACTACTATTAGATGTAACAACAGTTGATGTAATAACTGAAGATAGCGTAACAACAGATACAGTAGTAGCAACATCAGTAGCAAGTGATGAAGATGGAGCAGATATTATCTTCTCAATCACAAATGATACAGCAGGAAACTATGTAATAGATTCAAACACAGGAACAGTAACATTAAGCGCAAATGGAGTAGCACTAGTAAATTCAGGTGCAGACTTGCCAAACTTCGAAGTAAGCGCATCAAGTACAACAGGAAATACATCAACAGCAACAGCAGAGGTAAATCCAGTAGATACAACAGTTGTAAATCACATACCAGAAGTGGAAGCAGAATCTGTATCTGTGATAGAAGATTCTACAATTAGTGGGCAGATAGATGCTACAGATGTTGATGGTGATAATTTAACATTTGCAGTAAGAGATGGTGCTGATGTGCCTAATGGTTTAGTTGTTAACTCTGATGGTAGTTACACTTTTGATGCAGGTTCTTATGACTCATTAGATTCTAATGAAAATCAAGTAATTGTTGTACCTATTACTGTAAGTGATGGACAAGGTGGTAGCGCGGAGACGACATTGTCTATTGATATTAGTGGCGTAAATAATGATCTTACTTATGTGAGTGAAAGTGCTGGATATAGTAACGTTGTTGGTATATATGAAGTTGATAGTGATGGAAACCCTACTAGTGGTACGGTTCTTATTGATAATCAAAATGGTATGACTGGCGGTTTACACTTAGCTGATTTAGAACCAGGTAATTATGAATTCTTTCTAATTGCTAATGGTGCTAGCGCTGTTGATTCAGATAGTGTAATTACATTTGATAATAGTGGCGATACACCTGTTCTTTTAGTTAATGGAGAAGAGTTGTCTCAACCGACATACTATACACAACCAGAATTAAATGCTGATGGAGAAGATCATTTTATATTTACTAGTGATGGCAATGGTGGTACAAATATTAGTATTGAAGACCTATCAAATTTAGGTGATGCTGATTTTGCTGATATTGTATTAAGCACAAATTTTGAAATGGCAAATCATATCACTGTAGATGCTGATGTAATTAATTCTAGTGATACGGGAAGTTCACAAACTGATGATATAACATCAGATAATACTCCTACAATTACAGGAAATACAGAATCAAATGCAAGTATTGAAATTACTGATGAGAATGGAAGTGTTGTAGGAACTGGTACTGCTGATAAATATGGAGATTATAGTATTACAACAACAGAGCTTACTGATGGTACACATACATTAAATATTAAAGCAACTGGTGGAATGGATTCAACTAGTACTACAACACAAACAGTTACAGTTGATACAGTAGCTAGTGATATAGGTAAATTAGAGATTACAAATATTGTGGATAATGAGGGTGATCACTCGAGTATTACAATGTATGGAACAGGTGCTGAGACAGGTAATACTATAACACTTTATGATGAAAGCGATAATGCTGTTCAAACTGCTGAAGTCCAAACTGATGGTACATGGAGTGCAGATATTACAAACCTTGATGGTACGCCTGTAAACGATAATGAGTTCTTTAAAGTAACAGAGACAGATACTGCTGGTAATGTTACAGGAGAGACTGATACAACTCATTATAATCATTACAGTTGGAATGATGCGTCAACTGATAATTTTGATGATTATGATATGGCAGGAAGTGCAAATGATAGTTTAAATATAAATGACAATGATTTAAATGATTATATTGTTGCTGATGGTGGCGATGGTACAGATACTGTAACATTTACTGGGAATAAAGCAGATTATACTATTACTACAGATAATAATGGTTATACAATTGTAACTGAGAGTGTTTCTTCAGATAGTAATAGCGATGGTACTGGTGACGTTAATGAACTTAGAAATGTTGAGACTATTAATTTTGCAGATGGAACTTATGATACAGCTACGAGTACGTTTACTAGTACAATAGTTGATGAAGATGATAGTTCTGAAAATAATGGTTTTGGAAATGGGGATCAAGGTGCTCCAGGTGATTCACTTGATCATAATAATGCAGAAAATGCCACTGATTCTGATGATACAACAACTGATGAAGATGATAGCCCTGATGAAAATGATAGTTCAGATGAAGATGATAGTTCAGATGAAGATGATAGCTCTGATGAAAATGATAGTTCAGATGAAGATGATAGCCCTGATGAAAATGATAGTTCAAATGAAGATGATAGCTCTGATGAATCTACACAAGAGTCTGAGACAACTGAGGAATCTGGTGGTTTCCTAAGTAATCTATGGAATTCTATTAAGAGCTTTGTTAGTGGTAATGAAGCAGTAATAGCAGAAGAGACAGAAGAAGTAAAAGAGAGCAAAGAAGATAAACATGAACCTAGAGAAGAACCAAGAGAGAGTAGAGAAGATAAACATGAACCTAGAGAAGAACCAAGAGAGAGTAGAGAAGAGAGACATGAACCTAGAGAAGAACCAAGAGAGAGTAGAGAAGATAAACATGAACCTAGAGAAGAACCAAGAGAGAGTAGAGAAGACAGACATGAACTTAGAGAAGAACCAAGAGAGAGTAGAGAAGACAGACATGAAATTAAAGCAGAAGTAGCTGCTCAAGATGTTCTTGAAGAGCCTGTTGCACAAGAAGATGTACCAGTTCAAGAATCAAGTGTTGAAAGCAATATAGTGAGTGAAGAGACAACAATTTCAGAAGTACCAACAACAGATGAAACTCCTGCGCTTGATGTGCTAACAGAAGAGGCAGTGGTTGAAGAAGATACTCCTATTGTAGATGATGCTCCTGTAGTTGATACTACAGACCTTGCTGGATTAGTTACAGAAGAGGCTATTGAAGTTAACTTAGATATTGTTCAAGAGGTTGACAATGAGGCTGTACCTGACGCTGCACCTGTTGAAGTTGCTCCAATAGAGATAGTGTTAAATGATGTAGTAGAAAATGATGCTCCAGCTGCGGATGTAATTGACTTTAGTGAAATAGCTGCACCTGAACCTGCTCCAGCACCTGCACCTGATGCTGAAGCTTCTGTTGTAGTAGATGATACACCTGCACCTGAGCCAGTTCCTGAACCTGTTCCAGCACCTTCAGAATCTGTACCGACAGTTGTTATTGAAGATATACCACTTGACCACCCATAATGATATAATGCGTCCTATAATAAATTAGGACGTAACGTTTGAAAATATTTATCGCTTTTTTAATTTTTATTTCGCTCTTAGGTGCAGAAGATGAAAAGCCTGATGTTATGCAGGTACTTTTTTTAAAATTAGGTATTAAGGCACTATCAGAAGAGATTAGTACTACAAAGAATCAAAGTAGTGTTAATAATGTAAAACTAGATGTAATAGAGAAACGTCTTGATAATATTGAAAAAAATATGGAACTTTTATTAGGTTTTGTAAATAGTAGAGAAGTACTAAAAAATAATAAAGATGATGCAATGCAAAAGGCATTGAAAACAGAAGATATAAAAAGTGATACTCTCTATTCAATTCAACTTTTTACAGCAAGTAAACAAAAAAGTATAAAAGAATTTATTAATAAACTACCACAACAAATTAAGAAGCAGACTAGAATTTACAATATAAATAATTATCTTGTAATTAGATATGGTGCGGAAAAGTTAAAAAAGAACCTCTACGAAAGTGTAAATGAATTTAAAAATAGTGGTTTAAAAGATGTATTTATTGTACAAATTTCTAAAAAAAGTTATTTAAATTCAACTATTTTTAGAGATTAAAGAAGCTTTTAACTAATTAAACGCTAAAATCGGGCGCTAAATGATATAGAAAGGGTGATTCTAAATGGATTTAGGAACCGTAATTGGTCTGGTTATGATTATGGGTCTTCTGTTGGCAGCAATGGCAATGGGGGTTGGAATCGGACCGTACATTGATATTCCCTCTGTATTAATTGTTTTTGGTGGATCTATTGGTTCACTGCTCATCGGTTTCAAAATGGAACAGATGAAAAACTTTGGCAAAATTTTTATGATTGCCATTAAACCTCCACAGACAGATATGATGGAGCTTATTAAGAAGCTTGTAGATTATGCAACACAAGCAAGGCGTGATGGTATTTTAGCACTAGAAACTGCTGCAAATAGTGAAGAGAATGAGTTCTTAAAAAAGGGACTTTCTATGGCCGTTGATGGTAACGAACCAGACACTATTAGAGATTTATTAGAAATTGAGATGGAGCAGACTAGTACACGTCATAAAGGTAATGCTCTTGTTTTTGACCAATGGGCTGGTTTTGCTGGTGCTATGGGTATGATTGGTACGTTGATTGGTTTGGTTGCGATGCTTTTAAATATGGCAGATCCTAGTGCTATTGGACCATCAATGGCAGTTGCACTTTTGACTACAATGTATGGTGCAATGATTGGTAACATTGTTGGCGCACCAATTGCGAATATTTTAGGTATTCGTAATGATGAAGAGGCAATTGTTATGCAAGTTGTACTAGAGGGTATTATGTCTATTCAAGCTGGCGATAATCCTCGTACATTAGAGGGAAAACTACTTTCATTTTTAGCGCCTAATGAACGCGTTAGTCAATTTGAGTAATTAATTATGGCAAGAAAAAAGTGTGTATGTGATTGTCAAAAATGTCTACCTGCGTGGCTAGCAGCATTTGGAGACTTAATGAGTCTTCTTCTATGTTTCTTCGTTTTACTTCTTTCTATGTCAACAATGGATGCTAAAAAAGTTTCAGATGCAATTGGTTCACTCTCAGGAGCACTTAGTGTACTAGAAGGTGGAACACAAGCTGAAATTAGTCCAGATAGATTAAAGCAAGCTACTCCAATAGAAAGACGTGAAGAGACAGCAGAGGAAGTAAATCGTGTTGCTCAAGCTGTAATTGAGATTAAAGAGATGACGCAAGGCGGTGGTGGACCTGCTGTAACTGTAGAAGAGGCAGAAGAGGGTTTTTTTATTAGATTACCTGCAAATTTACTTTTTAAACCAGGATCTGCTCGCATTGAAAATCAAGATGCTATACTTTTTCTAAAAAGAATTGCACTTATTATAATGCAATTTCCAAATAATATAGAGATAAGTGTACGAGGTCATACAGATGATCAGCCACCAGCACCAAAGAGTCCTTTTAAAGATAATTGGGAACTCTCATCTGCTAGAGCAATTTCTGTTTTACAAGAGTTACACTTAGCAGGAGTTGAGCCAAAAAGAACATCAACAGCAGGGTTTGCAAAATATCGTCCAGTGACAACAAATGCTACAAAAGAGGGACGCGCAAAAAATAGACGTGTTGATATTTATTTTTTTGGAACACAAAAGGCTGCTGGTGATGGAGCGCAAAAGAGTGTTCTTGATAGTGGCATGACAAGCGTTAAGGAAAAATGATAAGAGCCATTGCGCTACTTCTTCTTTTTGCATTTTCATTAAATGCAGAGACAATTCAAATACCAACTGTTAATCTAACTCTTGGTGGTGTAACTGAACCCGAACAACTTGTAAATTCACTTAATGTTTTAGTTGTTCTTACACTTCTTTTTTTAGCTCCATCTCTTATTTTAGTAATGACTAGCTTTACTAGAATTTTAATAGTATTTGGTTTCTTAAGACAGGCACTAGGTACGCAGCAGATGCCACCAACGCAACTTCTTGTCTCTTTAGCATTGGTACTTAGCTTTTTTGTAATGGAACCAGTTGGAGAAAAGGCGTATGAAAAGGGTGTTAAACCATATTTAGAAAAAACTATTAGTTATGAGGAGGCTTTTGAAAGAGCCTCTGAGCCTTTTAAAAATTTTATGATTAGAAATACTCGTGAAAAAGATTTAGCACTTTTTTTTAGAATACGCAAGATGGAAAATCCTCAAAGTGTTAAAGAGGTACCTTTGAGCATTGTCATTCCTGCATTTATGATTAGTGAACTTAAAACTGCTTTTGAGATAGGTTTTTTAATCTTTTTGCCATTTTTGATTATAGATATGGTTGTATCTTCAATTTTAATGAGTATGGGTATGATGATGTTACCACCGGTTATGATTTCTTTGCCATTTAAAATTTTAATTTTTGTTTTAGTTGATGGATGGAATCTATTGATTGGAAATTTGATAGAGAGTATTAAATGATTTTAATATAGAGTTATTTTATTTCTGCCGTTATGTTTTGAAGTGTATAGTGCTGAGTCTGCATGTTTAATCATATCGTTTAAATTTTTTTCAATGCTATAATCTAAACCAATAGATACAGTAAAAGATATTTTTTTATCATCAATATTTATGACATGGTTTTCAAATATGTTTTTTATTTTTTCAAATAATTTAAGCGCATCATCTTTTGAAATGTCTTCAAGTAATACACAAAATTCTTCACCACCAAAACGAGCTAACAAATCAGATTTTCTTAGATTCATTTTAAGGATCTTTACTGTATCCTTTATGGCGATATCACCAATGTCGTGACCAAATTTGTCATTAATCTTTTTAAAAAAGTCTATATCTATCATTACAACAGATAAGGGTCTCTTTTTTCTTTTAGCTTTTGCATATATAATTTCTGCACTATTATAAAAATATCTTCTATTATAGGCACCTGTTAAAAAATCTTTATTTGCTAAATCTCTAGTCTCTTGGAAAAGATCTAATAGCTCTATATTGCTATTTATTCTAGTGAAAAATATCTCTGTTTGAAATGGCTTATGTAGAAAATCATTTGCACCAGCACGTATAAATTTACTAGCAACTCGTAGTGTATCTGCACTGCTTTGTACAATTATACCAACTTGGCTTTTGTTATACATTTTTCTAATTCTATATGTTAACTCTAAACCATCCATATTTGGCATATAGTAGTCTGTAATTACTAAAGAAATATCTCCTTTATGTTCGTATAGAATCTCCAAAGCTTCTTCTCCATCATGTGCTTCATAGATTTTCATATTGAATTTTTTTAACTCATCGCGTATAAATTTTAAAGATGTTTTTGAATCATCAACTATTAATACTTTTCTATCAAAGTTTTTAATAGTTTGGTTAATAAGTTTTAAAAGGTATTCAATACTATATGGAGCATCCTTACTAATATATTCAAGAATAGATTTTTTTAAGAAGTTCTCTTTTATCTCCTCTTCATCTACGTTTGTTAAAACAATTGTAGGAATCTTGTGAGCAATTGTTAAATCTACTGCTTTCGCATATTTAGTATCTTCTAAAAATAGTTCAGTAACGGCTATTGCAATACTATTTTTGTTCTCTTTTAAAATGATTTGTGCAGTATTGTAATTATTTGCAATTAGTACATTAACATTAATTTTTTCTTCAATTTTTGTTTTTAGATTCTCTAATGTTTTGACATTATTATCTATAAGTAAGATATTGTGCATAATCTAGTCCAGCATATAAAATTGTTACTATAATATCACAATATATGTTATAATTATCATAATTTATATTTAGAACATGTAATTTATAGAGGGAATATAGAATAAAATGGAATGTAAACATTTTGGAGTGTGTGGAAGTTGTAAAATTTATGAAGGTGGTTATAGCGCTCAATTAGAAGAGAAAGTTACAAGAACAAAAAAACTTTTTAATCAATTTACAAATATAGAAGGTGATATTTTCAGCTCACCAGAATCTAGTTTTCGCTTTCGTTCAGAGTTTAAAATATTTCATGATAAAACCGGTATCCATTATGCAATGTACGACAAAGATAAGAAGCTTTTTAATATTGATGAGTGTTTAATTGTAAATGAAGAGATACAAAATATTTTTAAACCTCTGTTAAAAGCTATTGTTTCTTTGGATATTTCGCATAAACTATTTGCAGTTGAATTTTTATCTACAACTACTAAAGAGATGATTATTACTCTAATTTATCACAAAAAACTAGATGAAAATTGGCAAGATAAAGCAAAAACACTTTGTGAAAAGTTAAAGATAGATGCGGTAATTGGTAGAAGTCGTAAGCAAAAAATTGTAATTGGTACAGATAGAGTTGTCGAGATATTTAAAATAGATAAAAAAGAGTATAAATTTATATATATAGAAAATAGTTTTACTCAACCAAATCCATATACTAATGTTGCAATGCTTCAGTGGGTTAGTGATCAAAGTCTTAACTCTAAGAATGATCTGTTAGAGCTCTATTGTGGTGCTGGAAATTTTACTTTAGTATTATCTGAAAATTTTGATAAAGTTTTAGCAACAGAAATTTCAAAACCATCAATTGCAGCAGCTAGAGAAAATTGTACATTAAATGGTGTTAATAATATTGAGTTTATTCGTATGAGTAGTGAAGATTTTGTAAAAGCAAGTAATAAAGATAGAGAATTTAATCGCTTAAGAGATATTGAATTAGATTCATATAATTTTGATACTATCTTTGTAGATCCTCCAAGAAGTGGTTTAGATGATACGACTAGAAAACTCTCATTTGAGTTTGAAAATATCATCTATATTTCTTGTAACCCAGAAACTCTTGCAAGAGATGTTGAATATTTAAGTAAAACTCATGAAATTGTATCAATGGCATTTTTTGATCAGTTTGCATATACTCCTCATTTAGAGATGGGGCTGAAACTTAGAAAAATTAGCCTTTGAATTGGCATGAAATTTTGTTACAATCACACTAATGTATTACGTAATTCAAAAAAAGCATAACGACTATTATAAGCACTTCTTAGCCTATAAGGTACCATCTTTTAAAACTTCAAAATCTAGTGAAAATGTTATTTTTGAATTTAAAATGGATGATGGGACTATGAAGAGAAAATGGGCAAATAAAAAAGACATTATTCTTATGACTGATAATGAAGAGTTTTTTAAGTTGATGTATAAGCGCCTTAAGTCTATGGAAGATAAACATAATGAAGATATTAAAGAGCAACAAGAGAAAGTTAGTGCTGCTATTGGTAATTTTAAAGAAGATATGGATGAGGAGTTTGACATGTTTATGACAAAGAAATTACACGAAGATATTCCATGCGCTCTTAAAAAGTTTTTATAAATTAAAACTATATGATAGCTCAGATATTAGCTAATGTATTTGGAGGAGCCTTTACTGGATACATTACTAATGTCTTAGCTGTTAAAATGCTTTTTAAAAAGTATCCAATAGTTGGTGGTGGTGTTATCTTAGATAACTATGAAGAGTTTGTAAAAAACATGAGTGCGTTAGTTGAACGTGACTTAATTAATCATGCTACCCTAGAGCATGAATTTCAAAAAGATGCTTTTAAAACTGCTTTAGAGTCCACTGTCAGCCATTTACTAAATAAATCTTTATATAATTTAACTCCTGACATCAAACTAAGTGAAGTGTCTGGTTTTAATAAAACTTATGAAGCATATAATACTCTTTTAGAAGATAATGAACCTAAACTTCTTTCTGAGTTACTATCTGTTTTTTTTGATCATATTGATTTAGAAGATATATTATCATCTGCACAAATTGACAAATTATCTAAAAATATTTTTAATTTTTTAGAAGAGATTTTAGGTGATGAGATAGGTGATATTGTTAAAAGTTTTTATAATGAATTTTCTAATAAAAAAATTGATGAACTAATAGAATCAGAATTAATTGATGCAATATCTTTAAATATTGATGAGATTCTTTCACATATGCATGAACAACTCAGAGAGCATGACGCACAAATTGATGCTTTTATGGATGAACAGTATATAAATTTTAAAATTGATAAGCTGCTTTACAAACTACAAGATCATCTTAAAAAACGCTCACTATTTGATATAGTTGGTGGCAGAAAAGATAAAAATGTCCAACAGCTCTCAGATGAAATAATTGAAAAATTTATAGCTCTTATAAATTCGCAAGAGGCTCAACCATTATTAGTTAGCCTTGCACAATCTCTTATTGAGATGTTAACTAGTATTGAACATCCAATATCTTATTATGTAGATGAAGAGATTGAAAAGCAGATATATCTATTTTTACAAAGTCATCTACCAACTATAATTGACTTTCTTTTAGATTGGGTATTTAAAAATCGTCATGATATTGAAGAACTCATTGAAACTCTTGTTGATGAAACCTTAAGTAAGGGCGGTGTTTTAGGAAAAGTTAAATTACTGCTAAAAGATATTTTTATTGGAAAATTTTCTGGTAAATTTTCTTTAATTGAACGATTTGAGAGTTTTGCTAATCTGTCTGACAATAAAGAAGAAGCTGTTCAACTCTTACATGAAAAAATAATGTTCACTCTAAAAGAAAATAGTATAGGTAGCATAGTCTCAGAATTACAGAAAAATGGTTTTATAGATGAACAATTACTATCTGATATTATGAAAGAAAATATGAAACAACTATCTTCACTAATTCGTATTTTTATTTTTGATGAACTGTTTCATATGCCATTAAGTGAACTCTCTACTTTTGATATTGTTCCAATTTTTTCACAAATTTTACTTAGCGATGGACGAGAAATTTTTAAAGAGAAATTTTTGTATACAAAAGCTTTTTCAGATATTGTACGTTTCGTTGTAAAAGAGGAGATAGAACGTACAAAAAGTTCTAGTGTCTCAGACCTGCTACAAAGTTCTAACGCATTAGAAACATTTTTTACAGATCAAATAAATAATCAAAAAGAGACAATGACAAAAATGATGAATGAAAAGGCTAATTCATTTGTTAAGAAAAAAAAGGTTTCACAAGTAGCAAATGAAAATTTGACTTCGTTTATTTTGAATTTAGCTAATGGTTATTATCAAAATCAAAAGAGCATACATCTTGAAAATTTCAAACAGTTATCTGTATATGAAATATATGAACAGATAAATAGTTATGAAGGTATTGTTAAAAAAGTTACAGATTTAACACTCTATAGTATTGATGATAATTTACACTTTTTATTAGAGGGAAATGTAAGTGAGACGGTTAAAAAAGAGTTGCATCGTCTTAGTCCTAAGATGTTGCAAGAAAAAGTCGAAGAGTTTATGGGTGAAGAGTTAGGGCCAATTACGTGGCTTGGAGCTGGACTTGGTGCAACTGTTGGCGCAACTCTTAGTTCTGTGCAAACTTTTGTTGTAATGGGACATTATAGCTATATTGCAATTCCACTTATTTATGGCGTAACTGGAATTGTAACAAACTCACTTGCTCTTAAAATGCTATTTAGACCGCATAAAGAGGTTAAAATTGTTGGTATGACAGTGCCATTTACTCCTGGAATAGTAGCTAAGAAAAAGCCAAAATTTGCAAAAAACATGTCACTATTTGTAGATAAATCACTTCTTACAAAAGAGGGGATGCGTAAAAAATTGCTCTCATTTGAAGATGTTGCAACAACTAGGTTACATGATTACATAGCAAAAGATGAGTATGCTTTTTTAGAATCCTTAATCGAAAAATATTCTCATAATTTTTCTTTAACTGCTTCAAAAATGTTAGGAACTCAGAGTACATCATATATTCAGTTACATCATGATGATATTTTAAAGACTATTATGAGCGAAATTGATAGTTTTAGTATGACTGATTTACCAGCATTTATAAATCAAGAGAAGGTTTTAGATGAGTTAAGTAGTGATCTTAATTCTGTAGTTCACTCATTACAAAAAAATATTCGTCAAAACTTAAATTCGTCAAAAGAGATTTTAGAGTTTATGCCATCAATCATACAAGAGGCAACTGGTCTTAAAATTTCTTTTGTGGTTAATGAATATAGTGAGTGGCTCTATAACATTCTAAAAGAGCCAAAAGAGTTAAATATGCTTGCTACCTCTTTGCTTGGAGAGAGTTATGAAAAGCTTGGTAATTATACATTTGTTAGTTTTTTAACACCTGCTTATCAAGTTGGATTAAATAAAGCAATTTCTGATTTTATAAATACAAAATTAACCGATAAAAAAACGATTGATTTAATCGTAGGTTTTGTTCAAAGAAACTTTTTAAATAAAGATACCATAACGCGAAGAAAGGTTGGTGAACTATTTGATGGTGCTTTGATTGATATTATTAGCAATAATATCTCTTTGATTTTCTCTCATGCGGCTAGTGCTAGTATGCAGTATTTAAAAGATGACAAAGAAAATGTTAAAGAAGAGATTTTAACTCTGTTAAAAGAAGAGAGTGGATTTTTAACAAATAGACTAATGGGACTTACTGGCATATTTTCAGATGTTGAGCGTCTTATTGATATTTTTATAGATGAACGACTTATAGACTTTTATGAGCATAAACAAAAAAGTATGGATGAACAACTACATATTTATGTTGAAAATTTATCAGATACGACACTTGCTAATCTTGGCATTAAAAACACTCTTATTAAAGTAGAAAATTTAACACATTTAGCTCAAAATATTTTAGATAATAGTTATGTACAAAAAAGTGTAAAGCTTTTGTCACATAGTTTTATGGATGAGCTTTTAAAGCTTCGTATTAAAACTGTTGCTTCAATGTTGAATTTAAACACTTTTAAAAATGTATTATCTCGCTTTTCAAAAGAGATAAATTTAAGTGCTAAATATCTGTGTACATATTATGATAAAGAGAGAGAGAATTTACAAAAAAGTGCTACACAATTAGCAGTTGATATTTCAACATCTCTTCTTTTAACTCAAAAAGTAAGAGACTTAGTCCGTGGAGTAAAACCACAAATGCTAATGACTTGGATTGAACAGAGCAAAGAGAAGTTAATAAATTCTGATACATATGAAGTTTATAGTAAAAAGATTATGAATGATCTCCTTCATAAGCTAGGCTCTAAAAAAATAGATGAGATTATTGATTTAAATATATTAAGAGATGATATAAGTAGTAGTCTAAAAAAAGTACTTCTAAAAAAATCATTTCAAGAAGATTTTGACGATGCACTAAAACCTATAATAGAGATAATATTAAAAGATTTAAATAAAGCAACAGATGAAAAAACAAAAGAGTTTTTCATAAAAATTTTATTACAAAGTGCATATGACAGTGTATTAGAAAACGCAGATATACTTATGGAATCAATCGACTTTAAAGATGTAATAGAGAGAGAAATAAATAACATGCATCCATCAGAAATAGAAGAGATGTTCAACTCCTTTGCAAAAATATATTTTGATAAACTAATTTTATATGGTGGGTATGGCGCACTATTTGGAATCCCAGTTGCTATGATGCAAGGGTTTTAATATTTACTAAAAACTCTCTTTTAGATTGTAAATAATTCTGTGCCAATTAGATAAAATTGATAAGATAAAATTATAGTACTACAAAAAATATAGAGTCAAAAAATCAAATTTTTATTCCTAAAAAGTTAAAATAATTAGATATTTAATATGAATTGAAAATGACTAGAAATAGAATAGTTCATACAACATGATTTAAAACAAAATGAGTACTTGAAGTACTAAAAGTTGTGCATTATATAGTCTGTTGAAGTCGCGCTATCAGACAACTTTTTTTATATGTCAATAATTATAAGTATTCAAATTAGTATTTTATTTTTTGCACCATATAATCAAAGAAATAGATAATTTGTAGTTAATCTTTTAGACTTTGAAAAAGACTTGACAAAATCAAAAATTTTACCTATAATTTCGCCCTCTTAGCACAAAGAAGTCTCGTTAGCTCAGCCGGTAGAGCATTTCCCTTTTAAGGAAGTGGCCGTTGGTTCGAATCCAACACGGGACACCATATATATAAGAGTGGTCCCATCGTCTAATGGTTAGGATCCCAGGTTTTCATCCTGGTTATAGGGGTTCGAATCCCCTTGGGATCACCACTCTTTATCTTCAGTCTTTAGTTGAACCAAGGTTCGCAAATCACTCATTAAGCATTGCTTCGTTTCACTTCTGATAAATTACACTTACTATTTAAATTGGCGTAATAATAAAAATAACAATTGATTAAGCAGATTGTATATGAAGTCGATTTATAATAAGATTAATTTATTTTATAAGGTTTGCTAAGCATGGGAAAAACCACAAATAGAGTTTTAAATAAGAAGAATTTTGCATTAGATGTTTTGAATGGATTGCCCACAATGATTGCAATCTTGGATGTAAAGTCTTTGGAACTAGTCGATGTAAATAAAGCTTTTTTAAAATATTTTGAAAAAAAATCTATAAAATCATTTAAAAAAGAATACTCTTGTGTATGTGATGCATTTGAAAAGACTGACAATCAAGAGTATTTAACTACAGAGTTAAAAGATGTGAAATTAGTTTATAAATTTTTAGAAAAAGGTGGCTCAATTAAAGTCCAAATGAGAGGACATGTTTTTAAACTTCTTGGACATAGAGTTGGCAAAAAGCGGATAGCTGCACTTTTTATAGATATTACAGATTTAGAAGAACAAAAACAGTTTGCAGACGAGTATAAAAAGATAGTAGATGCAAGTTCTATTGTTTCAAAAGCTGACTTACGTGAGCATATAACTTATGTAAATGATAAGTTTTGTGAAATTTCTGGTTATTCAAAAGATGAATTAATTGGCGCACATCATTTGATTGTTAGTCACCCATCTGTAAATAGTGACATATTCAAGGAGATGTTTGAAAAAATTCAAAATAAAAAAATGTGGAATGGAGAAGTCTCAAATCGTTCAAAAGATGGTAGTGAATATATTGTAGATTTTACAGTTGCTCCGATAATGGATAAATCAGGAAATATAGTAGAGTTTATGGGGGTAGGAAAAGATATAACTGAACAAGTTTTACAAAGTAGAAAATTAAAAGAGTTACAAGCATCAAAAATGAAAGAAAATATAAAAGTTACAAAAGCCTTATGCGCTCAAGATGTTGTAAATGCTATAGCTTTACCATCTTTAATTTTAGATACCGAAGATTCAATTGAATCTTATAATGAGGCCTTTTTAGATCTTTTTGACATGTTTGCGGACAATGAAGCAATTGAAAAGATTCAAGAGAAAGTTTTAGATATTGGTATTTTTTTTCAATACGCTAATCAATCAATTCAAGATGGCGCACTACTAGATTGGAAAGAGGAGAGGTTAGAGAGTGGTTTGATAGATGATAATATTGTAGAACTTCCAATTGCAGGTGAATTAATACCATTTGAAATTTATATTAATCGTCTTAGTAATGAGGAGAATAGATTTTTAGTTGTATTACATAGAGAGCATAAATGATTTTTATAACGCATAACACAAAGTGCCATGGTAGTGTACTGAGTGTAAGTAGCGGAAAAAAAAATATATTTGTTTTAGATAGTACTTATCATTTGAGTATTTTAAGTGGAAAATCTTTAGTACCACTAAAAACATATAAATTAGAATCAAAATTGAAACCTCTTCATCAGTACAATAGGAGTATGAGTGTTGGCAACTCTAAAGAGTTGCTGTATTCTCAGGGTGGTACTCATAAGGTTATGCATTTAACCCTTGGTAATGGTGTGAAAAAGCATGAAATAAAAGAGTGGCATGAGGGTGAAGTAGAAAATATATGTTTTGATAATAGCGCAAAACATTATATGACAGGTGGGACAGATGGACGTGTTCATCTATTTGAGACTAAAAATAATAGTTGGCTCTGTTCATTTGAACCAAGACCTGATTATATATCTTATGCTACATTTTCTCCAGATGACAAGCATCTACTGTTCGCTGCGTTTGATAGAAGTCTTGAAGTTTATGATGTAGAGAGAACTTTGAAATTAGCAAAGTTTGAATCTTCTGAAGTTATAGAGGCTGCTCAGTTTTATGATAATGGTAATAAAGTATGTGCAATATCAAGAGATCGCTCATTATCTCTGTTTGATATTGAACACAATAGTAGTGAATATTTTGATGATTTATTTGATTCATGGCCCACAGCTATTGAACTAGATGAAAATGGACGTTTTGCTTTAATTGGTACTAAGACAAATATGTTATATCTATTTAGTTTAGAAGATAAAGAGATATTAAAAGAGATTAAATTAGATTATCAAGGATGTACTCTCATCAAACTTACTCCTGATAGTTTGATATTAGGTTTTATTGATGGCAATGTAATTAGAGTAAGTCGCAATGATTTAAGTGATAGCTTTGAGAGTGCATTTGAAATTAAAGATTATAAAGAGGCAAAAAAGATTTTAGAGCAGAATATTTTGCTTTACTTTAGTAATATTACAATAAATTTTGAAAAAATGTGGCCTGAGGTGTTAAATAGAGCTACTAAACTTATTGAAGAGAAAAAATTAGATGATGCACAACTATTAGTTGAACCATTTACTAAGACATTTAAACGTTTTAGAGATGAATTTGATTCAATATCTTCAAAAAATAGAGAGATAGACACTTTTTTACAGTGTATAAAAATTAAAAAATTTGATGAAGCATATGCTATGGTAATGCTTCATCCAGAAATTGAACATTTAGATGTTTATCAACGTCTTGAGCAACAGTGGAAACTCTATTTTAAAAAAGCTCAGAAAATTATGAGTAGTGGTCTTTATGATGATATGAAAAAAGCAGAAGCACTTCTTTCACCTTTTGCAAAAGTTACAAGTAAAAAAAAATTAATTCAAAATCTTTTACTTAATGCTAGTGTATTTGAAACAGCTCAAGATCTTGTAAAAGAGAAAAAATTTAGGAATTATTTTAACCTTGTTCTTAAATATCCTTTTTTAAAAGAGGCAGAACTTTACCAAAAGACTCTAATATTTGCAGAATCAATACATGAAAAAAGCGCAATATATGAGCAAAACCATGAATTCGAACAAGCAATTAAACTTCTAAATGTTTTAAAAATGTTTGCTCCATTTACAAATCAGGCTGAAAATAGTTTAGAAAAAATTAAAATATATCGTGAATTTATTTCTCATGTTAATGATGAAAATTATTTAGGAGCTTATGTTAGTGCCGAAAATCACATATTTTTACAATTAACTGATGAGTTTAATATACTTAAAGAGGCTTTCATGAGGACTTATAGCAAGGCTAGTGATAGTGCTGATGATGGTCAGCCTAAAAATGTTTTAGATGATTTAGATTTTTACACAGAGGTAAATTATTGGAACAATAAAGTAAGAAATGTTATGCAAGTATCTTATATCAACGAAATGAAAAATAGTAAGGAAAATAGACTTATGGATTGGGCTACTACATTTACATCATATGTAAAACTTTTTGGCAAGGATACTCTACTTAATCAAGTAGCAAACTATTTAGATGTCAATACTCTTTTAAAAAATATTAAGTACTCAGAAGCACCAGAGTCTATTCCATCTGGAATGTATAAAGAGTCAATCTTACACTACAAACAGTAAAATATATTTTATTTTGGCATAATACTTGCTTTAGTTATCTAAGTTTTGTCCGATAGTACTTAAAAGGTTTGGTATGCTAGAAATTGAAAGTGATATAAAATGTAGAGGTAGTATATTAAGTATCGCTCTTGGTGCTAAAAATATATTTGTATTAGATAGTGCTTATCACTTAAATGTACTCTCTGCTACTAAACTAACTCCTTTAAAAACATTTTTATTAGAGAAAAAAGCTAAACCATTACATCAATTTTCAAAAGCTATGAGCGCTGGAAGTGCTAAAGAGTTACTCTATGGTGTTAATGAGAATGAAAAAGTTGTTCATCTTACCTTAAGTAAATCCTTAGAACGTTCTGAAATAACTAAATGGCATAATGGGGATACCAATAGTACAAAGTTTAGCCCATCATCTAAAATGTATGTGACAGGTGGCGCTGATGGACGTTCGCATCTTTTTAAAACAGATGGTGATATTTGGCTAAATTCATACGAACCTCGTCCAGATTATATATCTAATATAGCTTTTAGCAGTGATGAGAGTAAAATATTAATATCTAGCTTTGATGGAATGGTTACAATCTATGATATAGAACGTAATACTAAACTTTTTGAATTTAAGTGTGATAGTGCTGCTGAAGATGCACTGTTTTTTGATGGTTCAGATAAGGTTTGCGCAGTAACAAGAAATAGAGGTCTGTATATTTTTGATATGAGTATTTCAGAAGCTTTTGAAGAAAAAGAAAAAGATGAAGATGAAGAAAAAAATGAAGAGTCTATTAGTGAGATAAGCCAAGAAGAAGCTAAAGAAAATGTAGTTGAGAATAAAAAAAATGCAGAAGAGAAAAATAGTAAAAATGATAGATTAGTCAGAGTAAAAAATGCCTTTGATGAGTGGCCTACAACAATAATTGTAGGTGAAGATAATCGTTTTGCATTAGTAGGAAGTAAAAAAAATAAAATTTATTTAGTATATTTAAAAACAGCACAAGTTTTAAAAACTATTGTACTCGAAAATCAAGGTATTTCTGAAATGAAGTTATCTGAAGATTCCTTGTATGTTGGATTCGTTGATGGAACGTTATTTAGAATTGATAGAAATACTTTATTAGATAAACTTAAAGTAGCACTAGAGCAAAAAGATTTTCAAGAGGCTCAAAAATTACTTGACACTAATGAACTATTATGTCTTAATGGTCTCTCAGTTGCTTTTGAGGAGGCATGGCCATCTATTTTAATGGAGGCTATGGAGTTAATTGAAGGTGATAAACTAGAAGAAGCAGATGCAAAAGTTAGACCATTTATTATTTCTAATAAATTGTATTCAGATGAGTATTTAAGTCATTTTGAAAAGCATAAAGATATTAAAAATTTTATAGATTTTGTAAATGTAAAAAATTATGCAGAAGCATATGCAGCAGCAGAGATGAATCCAGAAATTGAAAAATTACATGCATATCAAAAATTAGAAGAGCATTGGCAAATTGTTTTTAAAAATGCTAAAAAACTTTTAGCATCTGGATTGTATGAAAATTCATTAAAAGCTGAAAAAATAATGCAACCATTTATGAAAGTTCCAAATAAGAAAAAATTGTCTCAACATTTAATTTCTAATGGTGCTGTTTTTGAAAAAGCTGAACTTTTAGTAAAGGATAAAAAATTTCGTGCCTATTTTTCATTGATTGAGCAATTTCCTTTCTTAAAAGATGTTGGTCTATACAAGAAAGTTATTCATTATGCTGATGGTATGCATGAGAAAGTGGTAGAGTTTGAGCATAATAAAGAGTTTGATAAAGCTACACAATTACTCGAAGCATTGATAGTTTTTCCTCCATATAAAGAGTTGGCAAAACAGGGTATTAAGAAAATAAAAACATATGCAGATTTTACTAAAAAGGTAAATAATAAAGATTATGTACAAGCTTATGCTATGGCAGAAAAGGCTCAATACTTGAAAGTTGGTGCTGAGTTTGTTGAATTAAAAGATGCTTTCAAAGCTACATATATAAATGCAGAGAAACAAGCAGAACTGGGAAATCCAGAGCAAGTTTTAGAGATTTTAGATATATATATGAAAGTTGAGTACTGGAAAGATAAAGTTAAAAATGTAATGCAAAAAGCGTATGTTAGTGAGATGGAGTTTAAAACAGATTCCAATGCTGTAAAGTGGCCAGAAACATTTGAAAAATATGCAAATCTTTTTGGAAAAGATATGCAACTTCAGCAGTTAGCTGAAGATGTAAATATGATTAGTGCGTACAATAGTTTAGAAGATGTAGAAGTAGATGAAAATATAGACTCATCTAGGTACGAAAAAACATTAATAGAATATATGGAAATTTAGTTTTTTACATAATTACAGATTCAGCATTTGGATCAAACTCTTCAAAATCCCTTACAATCCTATCTAACATATTTTGTGTATTTTTAATCTTAATTTCATAATCGTCAAATATATATTTTGACGCTGGGAATGTATCTCCTAACTCTTTGTAAATTAGTAAACGTCCATCAATATGTTTATTAATGACGTCAAAAAGCTCTTGTAGTTCAGATTTACTCACCATATGTCGCATCATAGCTTTAAACATTTTATTTCGCTCTTTAATTGGTAAGCTGTAGTCCATCTCTGAACCAATACGTTTTATGTCAATTCTTGTTAAGCTTACACCACTAATTGCTGGTGCTAAAAGTTTTTTAAGAAGCTCTTCTACAAAATTAGGAATATCCTCATCGTCAGCATTTTCAGCGTCAAGTTCATCTTCACCGCGATCATTTGTTGCACATCTATCCATAACGAACTTGTCAAATTCATTTTTTAACTCTTCTATCCCTGTTTTATCTAAACTCATTTAAATCTCCTTGTCATTGTTTTTAAACCACTCTTTGCAATCGATTTTTATCATCTCTTTGGCTAAATCATTTCCGCCAATATAGGCGCATTTATTTTCAGAATCTACCTCAAAAAACGAAAGAGCCTTTTTTGGCAAGCTTACACTGTCTGATAAATAGATTGGATATTTTGAAAATGTAATAAACTCATCATGTTCACTCTTTCCTAAAGCAGTTGCATTTATAAGCATATCCGCATCTGCACTATAGGCTATATTTTTTTCATATCGGTCTATGTCAACTTTAATATCTCCTAAATACTCACGCATTTGTTCAAGCATTTGCATAGCACTCTCAATTTTATCATGCAAGAGTACAATATCTTTTACATTTGTATCTTTTACATGCATTAAAATTGATTTAGCTAAGGAACCACTTCCTAATATTATTATCTTTTTAGAATTTTTATCTTTTAATATGTTCGCGTAGGCTTCTCCTACTGTAACGTAACCATGTAACTTTTCATCTTTAATGCTTATAGTGTCAACAAAACCACAAAATTTTGCTTCATCACTTAGTGTATCCATCTGCTCATAAGCACTTTTTACATACTCTGAACCTAAATTTACGGCACTTATTTTGGAGTTCTTTAGTCCAGCAATCGTAAAATAAATGTCATCTTCTCTTATATTCATTGGAATATATGCAGCATCTACACCAAGCTCTAAAAAGCAATCAGATACTATTTGAGCCTTCTTTAGAGTAGAAGCTAAATCAGCTAGCAAGCCAAAAAGTTTTGTATTCTTTTCAATTACTTTTGCAATCATCTTAATCCCCAAAGTTCTTTTGCTTCATCTTCTTCAACACGACAACGTTCACAAGTGACTTCACCACCACGATAGGTAAAATAGTTTTCACACTCATTACATTTTCTAACTGTGAATTTTGCTAAGTTTTCAACTTTTGCTTTGAAAAAATTTTCTATTTTAAACGTATCTTTTAGTGTTATTGAATTTGGTTCACAAACATCATGACATGCTGTACATTTAATACATAGTCCAGCATCAAAATCAATACGCGAATTTTTATAGTCACTTGAGAGTGCTTTTGTTGGACAAATCCTATAGCACATTTGACAGTTTGTACATGTCTCTAGGTCTATGTCCTTCTCAGACATAAAACTTATCTCTTTGGCTTCTATTACATGAAAAATCTCTGGTGCTGTTACACGCTTTAGTGCTGTAAATAAGATTTTTCTACTATCTTGTAAGTTTTTTGAGCGCATTGCAGCAGTATCAACATTACTTAATGAGTGCTCTTTTGCTTCAACGGTCTCAATTTCAACAGCACGATCAAAATTTTGCTTCTGTTTTCCTACACCACTTAGAGAGAAGTTATTTAAAAACTCTCTTCTATTTGGTTCATTCTCTTCTTTAGGTTCTTCTTCTTTTATAGTAAAATCTAGTTTAACTCTACTATCTTTTTGCATAGCTTCAAGTATATAATTTACTTCATCACTATTTTTTTGAATTTGAGGCTTAAGGGTGTGTGCCAACTCGCAATTTGAGCAGTGTGACATGTCAAATATAATATCACCTTTCATTAGTGTTAATGAGAATAAATTTTCTGCACTTATTGCACTAATGCAGGGGACATTGCTTTTGCAGCTGATAATATTTTTTTCGCTAGATACAAAGTCAAAGAAAAACTCAGTAGATGAAAAATTATCAACAATTAACGCTTCACTTGGACAGATTCCATTGCAACCACTACATCCAACACATTTTGATAGCATAAGTGTTGGTAGTGTTGCATCTATGGTAATTGCTTCTGTTGGACAAATATCTTTACATTTTGTACAAGTAGAGTTTTTTGTAACTGCTCTAACACATGCATGGTTCTTTAAAGCTATCAAAGTTTATGAAACCGCTTTAGCCGTTTGGCTTAAATATTCGTTATCACTTAACAAAAATTCTATTGCCATGTCTGCAGCATCATGATATAGTGGAGTTCTAGATTCATATTTTACGCTTATTAAGTACATAGGTACCCATTGTAATAGGTGCTTATTTAAAAACTCTTTTTGTAAAGATAGTATGTCATCTATATTGTCATCACCTGCATCTATAGCTTTTATCTGTGCCTCAACAAGAGTATGCATAAACTCTAACTCAATTGCAATATGATCTGGTGCTACAACGCGTGCTTTTTCAAAGTCAACAACAAAGTTATAAGCTGAGTAGTAATCTGTTACAGGGTTTGCTCCACCAGTTTCAATCATCTGGTCATCACGAACGTAAAAACCCTCATATGGAGTTAAATGTAATAAAGAGATATTTACAAAGTCAACATTTATGTGTTCATTTAAAAGAGTTGCCGCATCTAGTTCATTAAATAAATCCCACTCTTTTAAACTCGGAAAAAACTCTAACATAGCAGCGTCATTCTTTAGTCTATCTATAAATTCAACATCTAATTCTTGTAGTAGTATGCGTGAAAGTAGCGCATAAAGGTTACTCCGTGAGCGTTCTCTCTCCATATGCAAATCCTTGTATGGTAAATTAATACGCGATTATAGCTTTTAGTGCTTAATATTTGTATAATCACCTATGTCAAAAACAAAATTTTTTTTAATTTCTATAGTATTTTTATTTATGAGTTTTTTTATATTTTATAAACAGCTATTAGTATTTTATTCATCTTTGTTTATTGAGACAGGGTATCAAAAGAGTACTGATGCTGTAATTTTATTACGTGGAGATGCCAACTCTATTGCTTTAAAAGCGAAAGAACTCTCTGCTAAAAATTATTTTATAATTGATGAAAAACCAATATCTGAAAAATATTCAGATATGTTTTTAAGTGAAGCACAGAGGAAAAAGATTATTTTAAATGAGCATAATATTGATGCAGAGATTTTAGATAGTTTTTCAGCAGTTAATAGGTTCGATGAAGCTTTAGAGGTTATAAAAATTCTAAAAGAAAATAATTTTTCTCATATTGTTTTAGTTGGTGGTACGCTTAGCTCAAAACGGACAAAGCTTGTATTTGAATATATGTTAAATAGGAATGGCTTTGCTAATGTTAAAGTAGAGTATGCATGTGCGAGTGTTATACCTATTGATTGGTACAAAAAGGAATCTTATTTAATTACTCATCTGTTAGAACCATTTATGTGGCTCTTTTATTTAGGTATGCTAAATAGATATTGATGTACAATCACGTAATAATTTTTTAGGGAATAGTAAATGGAATTTTTATTAAATACAAATATACAGTTTTACATTTTAGCTTACATGGTTGGTGGAATCCCTTTTGGTCTTTTACTCGCAAAAATATATGCTAGTGTAAATATTTTGGAAGAGGGTAGTGGAAGCATTGGTGCAACAAATGTATTAAGAGCTATTAAAGATAGAGATCCAGCACTTGCTAAAAAGCTATCCATTATGACTTTAGCACTTGATGCTCTTAAGGGTGTTTTTGTACTACTTGTTGCACAAGCACTAGGATTAAGCGAATCTGTTCTTTGGGCAATTGCAGTTTTAGCAGTAGTTGGTCACTGTTTTAGCCCATTTTTGAAATTTGAAGGTGGAAAAGGTGTTGCAACTGGAATGGGTGTTAGTTTTTATATGCTTCCTATTGAGACACTTATTGGTGTAGTTGTCTGGTTTATTCTTGCAAAAACTGTGAGAATATCTTCTCTTTCTTCAATTGGTGGATTAGCAGCTGTGCTTGCCTCTTTTTATATAATTCAGCCAGATACTGTTCACGCTCCAATGATTTTAATAGCTTTTTTTATTTTTTATAAACATATTCCAAACTTCGTTCGTCTCATTAAAGGTGAAGAAAAACGAGTTGTATGAAAATACATATTGAAGAGTTAGAGTTTGAGTGCATAATTGGTATTTTAGAACATGAACGTAAAAATAGTCAAAGAGTTATCGTAAGTTCTAATTTAGAGTATGAATATAGTGGTGGAATTTTTGTAGATTATGCGCAGGTTAGTGATTTAATAACTAAAAATATGCAAAAAGAAAAATTTGAGTTACTTGAAGAGGCAATAGAGAGCCTCAGCAAGGTGATACATCAAAATTTTTCAGTAGTGACTAAGTTATATTTAAAAATTACTAAGCCAGATATTATGAAAAACTCCAAAGTTTCCTTAAGTGAAAATTATACTTTCCTTTAAGTTTTTTGAAAATAACTTTAAAATTTTCTAAAACTATGCTATAATTCGCCAAATATTTATAAAGAGGCTATTAATGAGAATTCTGATTATTGAAGACGAAGTCACTCTAAACAAAATGCTTGCAGAAGGCTTAAAAGAGTTTGGTTATCAAAGTGATGTTGTCGAAACTGTAAAAGATGGTGAGTATTATCTTGACATTAGAAATTATGATTTAGTTCTTATGGATTGGATGTTGCCAGATGGTGATGGTGTAGAGCTTATTGAAACGATAAAAAGTAAATCACCAAAAACTATAGTGGTGGTACTCTCAGCACGTGATGATAAAGAGAGTGAAATTGAAGCACTTAGAATGGGTGCAGATGATTATATTAGAAAACCATTTGACTTTGACGTTTTAATAGCTAGACTTGAAGCACGCCTGCGTTTTGGTGGAAGTAATATTATTGAAATTGAAGAGTTAACGATAAATCCTGAAGAAGAAAAAATCATATATCAAGAAAAAGATATTGAGCTTAAGGGTAAACCTTTTGAAGTTTTAACTCATTTAGCACGTCATCGTGATCAGATTGTTTCAAAAGAACAACTTCTCGATGCTATTTGGGAAGAGCCTGAACTTGTAACTCCAAATGTAATTGAAGTTGCAATTAATCAAATTCGTCAAAAAATGGATAAACCATTGGGTATTACTACAATCGAGACTGTTCGTCGTCGCGGTTATCGTTTTTGTTTTCCAAAAGATGTATAAATAGATAATTTTTACATATTAAAACTAAAGGCATTGAGTGTTAAGTGCCTTTATATTCTATATTAAATAATTGGATGATATTTTTTGAGTATTTTATTTTCCAAAAAAAGTATAAGAAATAGATTCCTACTTCAACTCTTCATCGCCTCAACGGCACTTATTGTAATCTTTTCATTTCTTCTGTACTCATATATTAAACAATCAATTTATGAAGAGAGAAAAGAAGAGGTCGTATTACTAGCTAAACACATTATAAATAACGAAGCCTTAGATAGTACAGTTATTCAAGATACAGATATTTTACTTGGTGTAAGTGTAGAGATGATTTCAATGAAAATTAAAGTTACTAAGCCTATATTTAGAGATATTGTATTAGATAATAGATATTTTATTGTACTCATTTACCCTTATGAACTTAGTGAGGATAATTATTTAAAGATTACTAAAGATATAACAAATACAAAAAACTTATTGAGTAAGATTTTAAATCATATTTTAGTAATTAACTGGATAGCACTTTTTATGATACTACTTTATGCTGTCATACTCTCAAGAATGCTAATTAAACCAATTGCTGCACTTGCTACTCGTCTTTCAAATATGAATGAGAATTTTATTACACCTATAAAAATTGATACTCTTCCTGTTGAATTTTATCCTTTAGGTGATGGAATTAATAAGCTTATTCATAGAATACAAACTTTTGTAAAATATCAAAAAGAGCTTTTTATTGGAACTGCTCATGAACTTAAGACTCCACTTGCTGTCATGAAATTAAAAAATCAAGTTACTGCTATAAAAAGAAGAGAACCTGAAGAGTATTTGGATGCTTTAAAAATATCTAATAGCTCAATTGATGAGATGAATAAAATTATTAGTGATATATTAAATATTGGTCGTCAAGAGAGTGCTCAGTTTGAAAAACCTACTAAGATAGATGTTATTGAATACTTAAAAAGAAAAGGAAAAGATTTTAACCTTTTAGCATCAAGTGAAAATAAAATTTTAGAGTTAGATTTTGAGGCAAAAAGCTTTAACGCTACGATTCAACTAAGTCTGTTAAATCAGATAATGCAAAACTTTTTACAAAATGCCATAAAATTTACAGAAGAGAATAAAAAGATAATTTTTAGTGCAAAAAAGTCAGAAAGAGATGGAATGTTATTGATAGAGGTGATAGATGAGGGTGTTGGAATTGATGAAAATATTGATATTTTTGCACCATTTACACGTACTGGAGATAAGTCAGGAGTAGGTTTAGGACTGTTTTTGGCAAAAAGTGCTGCTGATGCGATGGGCGCAAAAATTTATATAAAAAATCGTAAAAATGCTCAGGGTACAGTAGCTTCTTTAGAGCTTGGAGCGGAACTATGTTGCGATATTCCTGATGATAAATAAATTTTATGTTAATTTATCATTCACTTTAAAACTTTCCTAAGCTATCGTTTGATATAAATCCACCAAAGATATAACAAGATATATAATAAAAGGTAAAATAATGGCACTAATAATTAATGACGAATGTATTGCATGCGATGCTTGCAGGGAAGAGTGTCCAACAGAAGCGATAGAAGAGGGTGATCCCCTATATATTATAGATCCTGATAGATGTACAGAGTGTATTAAGGATTATGATGAACCACAATGTATCGCTGTCTGTCCAGTTGATTGTATTGAACTTGATAAAGACAATGTAGAAACAGTTACTGAGTTGACATTTAAATACAATAAATTAAATAGCGATATAGAAGAATAGGCACTAATGGCAAAACGTACCGCAATTATTGACATAGGTTCTAATTCGGTACGTCTTTCTATTTATGAACGTACAAGTCGTTATGGTTTTCATCTTATGCATGAAGCTAAAAGTCGTGTACGAATAGGTGAAGACGCTTATGAACATGGTGGGTATCTTCAAGATGAACCGCAAGAACGAGCGATGTATGCACTAGAGGGTTTTGCAAATCTAGCAAAGAGTCTTAATGCTCGTAAAACTTTGTGTGTTGCTACTTCTGCACTGCGTGATGCTCCAAATTCAGCAAAATTTTTAAAACGTGTATTAGATGAAACTGCTATAAAAATAAAAATTATAGATGGTCTTAAAGAAGCAGAGCTAGGTGGCATTGCATGTGCTGCATTAGTCCCTCTTGAAAGTGGTCTTACCATTGATATAGGTGGTGGTTCTACTGAATTTGCTCTTTTTGAAAATGGACGTGTATTAGATACCCGCTCTTTAAATCTTGGTACAGTAAGACTAAAAGAGCTTTTTTTTGATAACGGTGATATAAAAGGCGCTAAAGAGTACATTAGAAAGGCGTTTGAAGAGCTACCAAAATCATTTATGAAGAAAGAGCTAGCTGGTATTGGTGGTACTATTCGTACGCTTTCAAAGTCTATTATGAATCGTACTGAATATTCACTAGGTAAGCTACATGGATTCTCTTATAAGTTAGAAGATCATCAAGAGTTTTTTGATGAAATCATAAATGCAAAAAACAGCGCAAAATTGGTAACACTAGGAATTAAAAAAGATCGTTTTGATGTCATTAAACCTGGCACTCTAATATTTAGTGAAATTTTTAAACTGCTTGGTTCAAAGCATGTTACAGCCAGTGGTGTTGGTGTTAGAGAGGGACTTTTTTTAAGTGACTTATTACGTAGTAATGCTTTACGTTTTCCAGCTAATTTTAATCCTAATTTGCGTAATTTACTTGATCGTTTTTGTACAGATGCAAAGTATAGTAATCAGCTTAGTTCAATTTCAAAAAAGATATATGCTACCGTTGCTGAGGCTATAGGTATTAAGTCAGGATATGAAAAACATGTTGAATATGCGGCACGTCTTTCAATGTTAGGTCTACATATGCATTATAGGACTCGTCACCGTGATGGTATGCATTTAGTTTTAGGTGTTTTAGAGTTTCAGCTAACTCATAAAGATATTGTTTTAATTGCAGCACTTATGAGATATCATGAAAATAAGCCTCCTGCACCTAGATTTTTGAAAAAGTTTAAAGATTTGTTACCATCTACTCAAACGGTATTAGCATTAAGTTACATAGTAACGTTAGCACAAGCTTTACTTTATAGACGAAATAGCAGTTATGACTATGCCTTTGAGATTGGTAGTGATGGACATCTTATTGTTTACTATTCAAATGATGGTGATGCATATTTTGCAAAAGAGCAGATAAGTTATATTGAATCTCCAATTAATTTACACGTTGAGTTTAGAAAACGAGATTAACTTATTTAGAGTCTAAGTAATTTAACCTTTAACTTCTCTAATTCAATAGGTTTTGTTAAAAAGTCTTTTGCACCATGCCCAATCGCTTCGTATACTAGTGATCTATCTTCATGGGCGCTAATCATTAAAATTCTTGCATCTGGAAAGTCAGCGATGATTTTTTTTACTGCTCCAAGACCATCAAGTATTGGCATATTAATGTCCATTGTTACAACTTCTGGATTGTACTTTTTATAAAGTTCATAACTTTCTAGACCATTATTAGCTTGAGCTATTACTTCATGTCCTAGCTCTTCTAGCATTGCACTTATTTGTGTTCTCATAAGCCCTGAATCATCAACCACTAATACTCTTGCCATTTTCGTCTCCTATCTTTGAATATAAATGCAACAACCATGACTAGTCTCTGTTTTAAAAGTGACACAAAAATTGCTATGCTCTAGCTGCTTTTGAATTACTTCTATTGAACTTTTTTTAGGAATTCTAAAAATTAGTTTTTTATTTGTATCATTTACTATATGGTTTTCGACATTTCCTAGTAAGATATTTAATAACTCTGATAAGATATCTTCATTGCTAATACTACCTGGAACTGATGAAAAAGCTTTAGCTATTGAGTTTGCTAAAGCATCATCAGATAGTAGTACAATTTTACCCTTAGCAACACCAGAAATTTCTGATTCAACAGCGCTACTATATGGTTTAAGTGAGGGAGTAAGGTTTTGAGTTTGCATATCAATTAGGTTTATTTTCATATGAACTTTGAAAATTTCAGCTATTCTAACTTTTAATGGTGTGAAGTCTACATTAGCCAAGAAAAATCTTTTGTAAGATTTTTAATGTTATTGCAGATGAAAGAGCAGCAAAGAGACCTGCTACTATATCATCTCCCATAACTCCTAATCCTCCTTGCACTTTTTCATCTATTTTACCAATAATTGAAGGTTTTTTAATATCAAAAACTCTAAAGTATATAAAACTCAAAATTATACCGATTAATGTTCCATCTTCTAGTGTTGGATTTAGTAAATTTGTAAGTTCTAGTGCTTTTCCCGGAGCTAAACTAAGAGCTAACCACATACCAGCTAACTCATCTATTACAATTTTTTTATCATCATGTGATTTAGTCTGTTTTTCATAAATATCAATCTGTTTTATTGCTATTATAGATATTAGGATTGTTGCCATAAAAAGGTTTGATGGTGGTAAAAATAGTAGAATTATTACACCTAATACAAGTGCAACTATAGAGCCAGCAGTTCCTGGTGCTTTTGGAGAGTAACCGCTATAAAAAAGTGTTATAAAGATAACTCTTAAATTCATTTTATGCCTTATGTTAGTGATGTAGTTTGGTATAGTTTCATTAACTGTATATAGAAATCTTCTTCATTATGTTTTTCTAAAAGCCCATCAATTGGTAGAATGTCATTATATAGTGCTTCTATATTTTTCATACGTCCTTTAAAGTACTCTGCAAGGATAAGCGCAGAAATCTCTTTTCGTACAAGTACAGCTGGGGGCATAAGACCCATTTTAATTAGCTCTAGTATTGTGTGTGAACGGTAAGTTATGTGGTGATGTTGTCCATGAGGACAGGCGTAGTTACTAACTAGTGTGCTACAGATATTACAATATACATATTCACTTATCATCTCTACTTCAATATCAAAACCTGTAAGTGTATCAACAATTGAACGATTTGCGTCATGATCGTAATACATTCCAACACCTGAATGATTTTTTCCAAGAACTAAACGGTTACAACCATAGTTTTGTGCAACTATTGCATCTAATATAACTTCGTTATGTCCACCAAAGATATAACTATTTTCAAGTGGCACAACAATAACTCTATTTTTTGGCAGGTAGTTATTTACAAAACGCATAATAGATTTATGACGTATATCATATGGAAGAGGTTTATCATTATATGGTTTTAGCAAAAATATAACTACTAAATCTGTTTTATCTAAAGATGTTCTTATTAATCTTTCATGCGCTCTATGAAGAGGATTAGCTGCCATCATAATTGCGGTTGTATGTTTAGCATTTATCTTCTGTTTTGCCTCTTTAATTCGTTTAATATTCTCCTTAACACTATTTGCGAAAATATCAAATTCACCAGAAACTGCTAATTTTCCAAGTCTTTTAAATGTTGCATCGACACAGTCAAATGTTAAATCATCTGTCCCATAGATATGACGAAGTCTCTCTTGCGGGTCAATTTCAAAAATTTCTTCAACATTAATTTCACCAATCTTCCCATTAGCTGAGACAATACTTAATTTATCACCAGATTTTGTATCACTTAAAACTCTTTGATTCTGTTTTCCACTAGGGGCAAGTAAGAAAGGAAAAGGAAATGTTTTTGAGTTATAAATTTGACTTTTATAGACAGATTCTGACTCTTTTTTGTTTAAAAGTTTGTTTATAGGCTTTAAGATGCCATTATTGGCAAGTTCTAGCGCAGACGCAGCTTCTGCGTCTATGAAGAGAGTTTTATTTTTTACGTGCGATGCCATATTTTTTACGTTTCTCCCAGAGGCTTTTACGTGATATTCCTAATTTTTTAGAAAGTTCAGTATCAGGATATTTATGTTGATAATTTAGCACAATATACTTTACATAATCTTCAATTTGTAAAATATCTCCTTGGTTAAATACACTATTTTGGCTAGTTAATTCTAAAGACTTTATTCCATAATCTGTATCTAACATGCCACTAGTACAGATAATAATATTTTTATTATATGCGATCTCGTCAATAAAAGTTTGACGTTCAGTTGGTTTAAGTAGGTGAAAATCAACTGCATATATTAGATTGTTTTCATTAACAGCACGAATTACATCTGGTGTATCTTCATCGGCAAATGAAAAGAAAAGAAGAGTTTTACCCATTTTCCTTGCTCTTTCATAGGCATAGGCATCTGAGTGACGTTGGTAATTTGTAGCTATTAAAAGTGGCAAGTCTAGGTGCGTATCTGCTTCATGTAAAACAGACTTTAAAGAGTGTGTAACGTAACTATCATATGAACGTTTTAGACGTTTCATCTGCTCATACTCTTGATGATGAAAAATTTTTCTTGTTAACTCTTCAATCATGAATGGTTTTAAGATGTAATCTTTAGCGCCAGCTTCAAGTGGCAAAGATACAGTGTCACTACTTACATAAGAGACCATCAAAATTAAAACAACCTGTTTATATGCTTCAATAATTGGATAAAAGTCTTGCCCTGTTATACTAGTTGAAAGTAAAACGACATCATAATTTTTATTTTTTAGTGCGTCATTTGTTGTAGTAACTACATCACAAGTATTTCCAAGTTCGGTAAGTTTTGCTGCAATACTTTGTGCTAAATATATCTCATTTTCTATTATCAATACTCTCATTTATTTCGTCCAATCAAAATATTTTAATGTTACTATGCTCTGCACACCTACACCTTCTTTGCGTCCAATGAACCCAAGTTTTTCTGTTGTTGTCGCTTTTACATTCATTCTATGTTTAGCAACTCCTAGTAATAAAGCTAAATTATTACGGATTTTATCTTTATATTGCTCTAATCTTGGAGCTTGTGCTAAGATTGTAATGTCTGCATTTATGATCTTAAAACCTCTTTCATTTATTAATTTAACTGTCTTAGTAAGTAGTATCGTAGAATCAATATTTTTATACTGTTCACTAGAATCTGGGAACAGTGTTCCAATGTCTCCCATTGCACTTGCACCTAAAAGTGCGTCAATGAGTGAGTGAATTGCTACATCTCCATCAGAATGGGCTTTAAAACCATAATTAACATCTATATCTACTCCACCAATTACCATTTTCTTATTTGCCTCAAAACTATGGACATCAAAGCCAGTTCCACATAGATTTACATTTTGAGGTGCATTTAGGCATTTCATATGTTCTAAGTCTGACATATGTGTAAGCTTATGTGCTTCATTATCACCTTGAATAAACTCTCTTGTTCCACCATTTGCAACAATTGCACTACTTTCATCTGTATAATGTATATCTGAGTTTAAAGCACTTTTTAAAACTTTTGTATTTGAGAGTTGAGGTGTTTGAATACGTTTTAGACTCTCTCGCTCAATTGTAACACCATTTTGCACTACTGTATCATTTACATTTATGAATGGAACAATGCAATCTGCACTCTTCTTTGAGCTAATAAGTCTTTTTATTAAATCATCATTTACACAACATCTTGCAATGTCACTCACTAGAATGTAAGGAGTTTTAACAGATTTAAGGGCATTTTTTAGTGAATCTTGTCTTGTCTTACCGCCTATAACTAAAGTATAGTCTGTATAAAGTTTCATATAGTCAATTTCATCAGCACTTGCAGTAATAATTATTTGATCAAAATTGTAACTTTTAGTAAACCTTGAAGTTACAAATTGCCAAAGCGGCTCTGTATCAATTCGTAACCATTGCTTCTTTACGGGCATATCAAAACGGCTTGAACTACCCGCTGAGAGTAGTATTAGCGTTAAATCAGACAAAAATACTCCTAAATTTACAAAAGTGTTACTAAATTATACACTCTCCAAGCTTAGTTTAATTTTTTTATCGATATATTTCGCCTATATTTATAAGAACCAAAGGTTTAAACATGAGAAAAGATTGGCTTGTAAAAAGAGAAAATGATTCCGTTCGTACTCAAATGTATTATGCAAGACAGGGCATTATTACAGAGGAGATGAACTATGTAGCAGAACTTGAAAAGTTAGAACCTGAACTTATTCGTTCAGAAGTTGCACGTGGTCGTATGATAATTCCAGCAAATGTTAATCATGAGACATTAGAGCCTATGGCAATTGGAATTGCAGCAACATGTAAGATAAATGCAAACATCGGTTCATCTGCATTAGCAAGTGAAATTGATGGTGAAGTTGAAAAGATTGAAGTTAGTCAAAAATACAAAGCTGATACTGCTATGGACCTCTCAACTGGTGGTGATTTAGATGAGATTAGAAAAGCTGTAATTTACAATAGTAAGATTCCAATTGGAACAGTGCCAATTTATCAGATTCTGCACGATGTAAACAATAAAATTGAAGATCTTACAATTGAGAAAATGTTAGAAGTGCTAGAACGTCAAGCACAGCAAGGTGTGAGTTACTTTACTATTCATGCTGGTTTCCTACTTGAAGCTATGCCATCAATTGCAAAGCGCAAGATGGGAATTGTAAGTCGTGGTGGTTCACTAATGGCAGCATGGATGATGCATTATCATAAAGAGAATCCATTTTATAGTGCTTATGATGAGATTTTAGATATTTGTAGAAAATATGATGTTTCTCTTTCATTAGGTGATAGCTTACGTCCAGGATGTCTAGCAGATGCTAGTGATGATGCACAATTGGGTGAACTTAAAATTTTAGGTGAACTTACTCTTCGTGCGTGGGAAAAAGATGTTCAAGTAATGATTGAGGGTCCTGGTCATGTTCCATTAAATCAGATTGAGAGAAATATGAAAATTCAGCGTGAATATTGTCACGAGGCACCTTTTTATATTTTAGGACCATTAGTTACTGATATTGCAGCTGGATATGATCATATCTCTAGTGCAATTGGTGCGGCAGTTGGTGGATGGCATGGAGCATCAATGTTATGTTATGTTACACCAAAAGAGCATCTTGGACTTCCAAATGCTGAAGATGTAAGAAATGGAATTATTGCTTACAAAATTGCAGCGCACGCTGCAGATATTGCACGTGGACGAAAGGGTGCGCGAGATATTGATGATGAAATGAGTGATGCACGTTATTCATTTGATTGGCCTAAACAGTTTGAGCTTTCGCTTGACCCTGAACGCGCTCGTGAGTATCATGATGAGACGTTACCTCAAGATGTATTTAAAGAGGCAGAGTTTTGTTCAATGTGTGGACCAAAGTTTTGTAGCTATAAAATTTCTCAAGATATTATGGACAACCCAGAAGCAATAGCAGCACTTGCACAAAATGCAAGTTAAATAAATTTATAAAGGAATAAATTATGATAACAGAAGATATAGTAAAAGGAGCACTTAGTAAAGTTGCATATCCTGGATTTACAAAAGATATAGTTACATTTAATTTTGTAAAAGATATAAAAATTGAGGGCGAAGCAGTTACAATAACTATTGATATAACTTCAAGCGCACCAGAAGTGGCAAAACAGATTCAAGATGAGGCAATAGCAGAGCTTATGCGTGCGGGTATTGATGATGCAAATATTGTTGTTAATGCTCCACAAGTACCACGAGAGACATCATCTCGTGGAAAAAACTTAGCACCACATGTTAAAAACTTTGTAATGGTAAGTTCTGGTAAGGGTGGAGTTGGTAAATCTACAACTTCAGTTAATTTAGCTGTAGCTCTTGCTATGCAGGGTAAAAAAGTTGGACTACTTGATGCTGATATTTATGGACCGAATATTCCTCGTATGATGGGAATAGAGACAATAAAACCAAATGTTATTGGAAATAAAGTTGAACCTATTAAAGCATATGGTGTTCAAGTTATGAGTATGGGTAGTCTTATGGAAGAGGGTCAATCGTTAATTTGGCGTGGTGCTATGATTATGAAAGCAATAGAGCAATTCTTACGTGATATTCTTTGGGAAGATATTGATGTACTTGTTATCGATATGCCTCCTGGAACTGGTGATGCGCAATTAACTCTTGCTCAGAGTGTTCCTGTAACTGTAGGTGTTACGGTTACTACTCCTCAAAATGTTGCTCTTGATGATACAAAAAGAAGTTTAGATATGTTCAAAAAACTTCATATTCCAATTGCTGGAATTGTAGAGAATATGAGTGGATTTATCTGTCCTGAAACTGGTAAAGAGTATGACATCTTTGGTAAAGGAACAACTGGGGCATTAGCTAGTGAGTTTGATACTAAGGTAATGGTAGAAATTCCAATTGAACCAGAAATTAGAATTGGTGGAGATACAGGTAAACCTGTTGTTTATAATTCACCAGAATCAGAGACTGCAAAAAGATATTTAAGTGCAGCAGATGATTTATGGAAAGCAATTGAAAAAGTAAATGCTGATGGTGGCTCATCAAATGAACAGATTCAGCCTACAACACCTCCGGGTGTATCTGCATGTTCAACAGCAGCACCAGCGGCTGCACCACAAGGTGGTGATAATTCACATGGTGGTGGAAGTTGTGGTTGTCACTAAATTAAAGTAATTATATATAGTTTTTTGATATTATTATGATGAGAAAAGTTAATTGTTAAGGTAGGTGATGACAAAAAAAGTTCTGTTGCTTCAAGAAGATAAAGATATATTAGAAAAGTTGCAACATAACCTTTTGAAAAATGCAGAGTATGAGCTGATTACAACTGATGATTGTGATGAAGTTCAGCTTTTAATCAATGAACATGACTTTGATGCAACTATAGTTGACATTAAGGTTGTAGGTGCAAGACGTTCAGAACTTATAGATCAACTTATAGAAAAAAATATACCAGTAATACTACTTACAGATTCTGAAGATGTAGCACTCAAAGATTCAGTAATGACAAAAAATATTGTCTCTTACATCATAAATCAAACAGATGAAGATATTACCTATGCGTGTTGGCTTTTAGATAGATTAGAGAAAAATAGACTTAGTAAAATTCTAATTGTTGAAGATTCAATGGTTTATAGAAAGATGATAAGTAGGATTTTGTCTCCACATCTTTTTAAAATTTTTCAAGCAAAAGATGGAGTTGAAGCGTTAGATTTTTTAAGAGAAAATCCAGATATTAAAGTTGTTTTAACAGATTATAATATGCCAAAGATGGATGGACTTGAACTAACGCGTGAAATTAGAAAACATTTTAAACGTACTAAACTCTCAATTATAGTTGTCTCAGCAGAAGAGAGTGGTTTGGTCTCATCTCGTTTTTTAAAGTATGGTGCTAATGATTATATTCGTAAACCATTTACTTTAGAGGAGTTCTACTCTAGGATATATCTTAACCTAGATAATGTTGAACTAATTGAAGCTTCTGCAATTAAAATGGAAAAGATTAGCTCTATAACAAAAGAGTTAAATGAGTTAAATAGTACATTAGAGAGTAGAGTTCAAGAAGAGTTAGATAAAAATGCTGATAATACGAGTAGAATGAGAAAAGATCTCGAGATTATTAATCAGTATGTAATGGCATTGAGAACTGATTCTGATGGTGTAATTACTGATGTGAGTGATGCTTATTGTGAAGTTTGTGAATATAGTGCGCAAGAGTTAATAGGTAATACTAACGCTATTTTACGTCATCCAGAGACTACAGATGAGCAAATACATGAACTTTGGCAGACAATAAAAAGTGGACAAAAGTATGTTAGTGAATTTAGAAATCGTAAAAAGAGTGGTGCAACATTTTGGTTAGTATCTACTATAATGCCAGAGTTTGCAAAAGATGGAAAAGTTTGTGCGTATAGTGCAATATATCAAGATATTACTCAGGTTAAAAAAGTAGAAGAGCAACAAAATCAATTAATTCAACAATCAAAACAGGCTGTAATGGGTGAGATGATTGGTATGATTGCTCATCAGTGGAGACAACCACTTGCTACAATTAGTGCAATTGCTGGAAACATATCTATTGGAATTGAGCTAGGAACCATTAAAAATGAACAGACTAAAGAGTCTATGAAAAAAATTAATGATTTTTCAAAATATTTATCAAGAACTATAAATGATTTTCGAAATTTCTTTAAACCAAATAAAGAGATTGAAGTTGCTAGTGTCTCTTCATTAATTGAAGAGACACTAGAATTTACTGAACATATGTTAATGACTCACGGTGTAGAAGTATTTAAAGATTATAATACAGAGGTATCCATAAGTGTTTTTAGAAGCGAAACTGTTCAAGTTTTAATTAACATTATAAAAAATGCGCAAGATGCAATGGTTGATAACAAAATTGAAAATAAAGAACTTCATATTAAAACATATGATGATTTAGATTATGCATATATAGAGATAAAAGATAATGGTGGAGGTATTCCAAGCGATATAATAGATAAAATATTTGATCCATATTTTAGTACAAAGTCAAAAAATGGTACAGGTTTGGGACTTTATATGAGTAGAACAATAGTTGAAGATCACTTGAATGGTCGTCTGAGTGCAAGAAGTGAAGATGGTGAATCAACCTTTAGAATTGATCTTCCGTTATAATATCTTCTACTGTAATATCTGCATTACATCCCTTAGAGAGAATCATAAGTAGATGAAAAGTCGCTAAAATAGGTACACTTATATATATTAAATGTGGCTCAAAGTATTTTAAAAGCCATAGCGGTAAAATTGCAAATGCTAAGATTAAACCTGCATATTCAGATATTTTTTCATTTATATAGTTACGAGAAAATAGAACAACTACCATAGATAGTGCATAAAGTGGAAGATATAATAGTGGAAGTAAAATTAAAACTACAATCCACTCATCAACACTTTTATCGTAATAAAGGTTATGCATTGCAAGAAGAGCAAAAATAGTACTATTAACTAAAATTGCTGCAGCTTGCAGGTTTGAAAGCTTTTGAGCTAGACAAGAGAACTTCACTATTTCTTCAGATATGCTTTTATTATTTTTTGCTCTTTAAGTGGACGACTATTAAAAGATGCGACAGGTTCTGCTTCCATTTTTTTAATAACCTCATAACCTTTTGTTACGTAACCAAAAATAGAGTGATGTCCATTTAACCATGGTGTTGGAACAGTTGTAATGAAAAACTGACTTCCATTTGTATGTGGACCTGCATTTGCCATTGCTAAGATACCAGCTTTATCAAAAGTTACATTAGGTGCAAACTCATCTTTAAAAGGTTTACCCCAAATAGACTCTCCACCACGACCAGTTCCTGTAGGATCTCCACCTTGAATCATAAATTGTTTAATTATACGGTGAAAAATTAGTCCATTATAGTAACCATTTTTTACATGCGTTACAAAATTCTCAACAGTCTTTGGTGCATACTCTGGTTTTAATGTAAGTTCAAACTCTCCTGCTGTAGTTTGTATAACTACTATAGGGTCACTAGTTTTTGCAGCATTTAGTGCGATTAATGTACTAAATAATAGAACAAATATCTTTTTCATTACTATATATCCTTAACTTTTTTGAAAATTATACTAGAATTATACATATGAAACAATTTGATTCCTTTTTAAAACTGTTAAATAACTACAAAACAAAAAATGATGATATAGAAACACTACATGAATTGCGAGTTAGCAGTAGAAAATTATCATCAGTTTTGAAGAAAAAGAGCATGCTTGCTAGGAAGCTAAAGACTCTTAGAAAGTTAAGTAATGAAATTAGAGATTTAGATGTTCTCAAAGATGAATTTTTTACTAGTCTAACAGATAGTCAGAAAAAAAAACTCCTAAAGTATGGGTTAGATGATTACATAAAAAATAAGAAAGATATTTTAGAGTTTGAATTTTTACTATTCTTACGTTCTATTAAATGGGTTGAAATATCTGTTAAAATATCTAAAAAAAGTATTGATGAAATAGTAGAAACAGATAGTTTAGAACTACCCTCGCAAGAGAGTGATGAGTTACATAAGTTTAGAATCAATGTAAAAAAATTACGTTATAGATTAGAACATATTGCACAAGAAGAGAGTAAAGATATAACTCTTCTTAAAAAGATGCAGAATTTAAGTGGTCAAATACATGATCTTGATGTTGCATTAATATTTTTAGAAGATTTTTTAGATGAAAATAGATTTATTGAATTTTCTAAAATATTTGATACCAAGCGTAAAAAATTATATGAGAAGCTATTAACAGTACTAAGCTCCTATCAAGAGCTAAAATCTGCATAAATAGGGAGATGGTCTGAATAGCCCTTTAATAGATGATGATATGGCTGTTTACGTGAGATTTGCCAACGATTTATTGTACGACGATAAAAAAGCCAATCTGGTGCAAAATGGTTGAAACTATTTTTTTTATATTCAATACCTTTGCCATCTGCAAGGGTTTTAGAAATTATCATATTATCAAGACTACCTCTATTTGAGTGATATATATGACTCCATCTATCTTTTTTATCAAGCTCTAGCCATAAATTATAGAGTAACTGGTTGTTTTTTTGAGACGTAAATGTTCTCCAATCAACAACTTTTTTACCATTTATGGTTTTTAAAATATGATTAATTCCGGTAATCCCATTAGTATCATTTAGTCTACGCTTTTTTTTGAAAGTTTTAAATTCATTGTAATTTGAGTTAAAGTCACCAAGTAGAATATATTCACTACTGTTTTTTAGAGTATTAAGACGTTTTTTTAAAATACGTGCTGATAATATTCTATTACTCTCTGCACCAGCCTTAGATTTCCAATGGTTTACAAAAAGCACTAACGTCTGATATTTTATTTTTATATGTACCTCTAGGATATTTCTATAACCAAATTTATCTATTTCTAATTCATCATAAAAACTGATTTTATATTTTGAAAGAATAGCATTTTTGACACTACTATTTTTTTTATCTGCTATTACAAAGTAACGGTAATTTAAATGTTTTCTCAAATCTTTTAAAGCAGTAATAGATTCTACCTCTTGCAAGGCTATGATGTCCGCATCAATAGCTTTTATAACTTTTGCAATATTTTTTATTTTTAGACTATATGCCTCTTTATTCCAACCATATGCAGTGTTTGGAATATACTCTTTATATTCATGCCCATCATATTTTAAATCAAAAAGATTCTCAACATTGTAAGATGCAATGCGAAAATCTAATGCGTGAGCAAAAAATAGAGATATTAAAAAGAGAGTTAATATTTTCAGATTATTCCATTTAGACGTAAAAGTGCGCTACTATCTGGTTCTCTGCCTAAGAACTTTTTAAATAAATCTTGCATACTACTACTACCACCAGTAAAAAGAACATTGTTTAAGTATGAATTAGTAATATCTTTGTCAAAAATACCTCTGTCAGTAAATGCAAAAAATGCGTCGGCACTTAAAACTTCCGCCCACTTGTAGCTGTAGTATCCAGCTGCATAACCACCACTAAAGATGTGAGCAAAACCATTTTGAAATTTATTATAACTAGGTGGTGTAAGCATCTCTTGTGAAGCTCTAATCTTGTTGAGAAGCTCTTGAATTTGAGTACCTTTATGAGCCTTACTATGTAGCTCAAAATCAAATAGAGAAAACTCAACTTGACGTATCATCTGCATTGCAGATTGAAAGTTTTTAGCTTTAACTAACTTTTCAATCATCTTATCGCTTAATACTTCTGATGTCTCAATATGTGAAGCAAACATTTTAAGTACTTGTGGCTCATACGCAAAATTTTCTAAAAATTGTGATGGAAACTCGACCGCGTCCCACTCAACACCATGAACACCACTAACACTATTTTCGCTAATTTGACTTAACATATGGTGCAGCGCATGACCCATTTCGTGAAATAGTGTAACAACATCATCATGTCTTAATAGAGAAGGATTTTTATCATTAGAAGCTGGGAAGTTACAAACAATGAATGCAGATGCTAAATGTTCTTTGCTATGTTCATCAACACAATGGCTTTGCCAGTTATGCATCCACGCACCACCTTGTTTATCTTTACGTGCTTCTAAGTCAAGGTAAAGTCTTGCTTTGAGAGCGTTATTAAGATACAAATCATAAGCTTGTGCTTTTTCATCCCAAGTATTAACTTCAACTTTTTTAAACTCTAAATTAAACATATTTTTTAGAAAATTAAAAAGCCCATTTACTACTGAATTTTTTTCAAAATATGGGCGATATAGCTCTTCATCTAAATCATAATTTTTTTTCTTTAAAATTTCACTATAGAATCCACTGTCATAACTTTGCATCTCTTTTATACCATCTTCATAAGCCATCTCTTTTAATTTAAATAGTTCATGTTGTGCTTGAGATTTGGCTTTTGTTGATAAATCACGTAAAAATTTTAAAACAGATGAGACATCAGGGGACATTTTAGTAGCTAGTGAATATGCACTATAACTTTCAAACCCTAAAATATGTGCCATCTCTTGGCGAAGAGCTAAAAGTTCATCAATAATGACAGCATTTTGTGGGGCTCTTGTTGAGTAAGCACGATAAAGTTCTTCACGAATGGCTCTATTTGTACCATAAGTCATATATGATATGTAAGAGGGCATTTGTAGAGTGAACTTGTAAACTGTTTTACCATTAATCTCTATTTTTGCAGTTTCAATGTCACTTTTAGGTAGACCATTTACATCTGTTTCATTGTCAATAATTAGCTCATATTCATTTGTTGCATTAAGAAGATTTTGAGAAAAATCATTACTGATTTCGCTTTTTCGTAGATTAATCTCTTTTAGTCTATCTTTTTTCTCTTCACTAAGTCCAGCACCACTTAGTTCAAAATCCTGTATTAGAAGATTGAGTGAACGTTTTTGAGAATCAGAAAGTGCGTTGTATTCACTTTTTTTTATATCTTTAAATACTTCATATAGTCTCTCATCTTGTCCAATATCTGTTGCGTATACACTAAGTAGTGGCAAACTTTCTGAATATATTTTTTGAGTAAGTTCTGAATTTTTTACAGAGTTTAAATGTGAAATAGGTGTAAAAAATTGTTCTAATTTTTCATCCAACATTGTAAAAGGACGAACAAAGCTCTCATATGTCTTTTCCTCTTTTTTTAATAACTTTTCTATTTTTTCTTTATTGCTTTTTAGTAAAGTATCTAACTGTTCAACTCTTTTTTCAAATTCGTCTGTATTAAAATCTATAAACATTATTTGTTTCTCTCAATCCACTGTGTTAAAGAGTTCTCATCAAGCGCGCCACTGACACGATCAACCTCTTTTCCATTTTTAAACATTATGGTAGTTGGAATAGAACGAATCCCATAACGAGCTGCCACGTTTTGCTGTGCTTCTGTATCGAGTTTAGAAAAACGTACACGACCAGCATACTTTGTCGCAACTTTTTCAAATACAGGGCCCATCATTTTACATGGACCACACCAAGAAGCCCAAAAGTCAACAACAACAGCAATCTCATTTGTTCCAACATGCATTTGAAAGCTTTTCTCATCAAGATTAATAGGTTTAGTATTTAGTAAAGAGTTCTTACATTTACCGCAATTTGCTTTACCCTCTGTCTTCTCAACAGGAATTCTGTTCGCTGCATGACAATGTGGACATACAACTATATGTTTATCGCTCATAGTAGCCCCTTTTATAATTTTATGAATTGTATAATCAATGAGTTGATTTTATGGTTAATCGGGGATATTAATGAGAAGATTTATATGTTCGCTTTTCCTAATTGCCATTGTAGCGATTCTAATTAACGTTATAAAAGATTTAGGAGTTGATGTTTTCTTTAGGTTAATGGACTTTGCAAATGGCTATACAAAGGCTTTTGTATTAATTGTAATTATTCTATTTTTCATAGCTACTATTGGTTACTCAATTGAGTGTTGGTCGTACAGCTATTATGTCACTAAATAGATAGCATTATGGAGCGTATTCCAGCCATTAAAACAATATATTCAGTAGCAATAAAAGTTACAAATCTGTTCCAAGGAAAAGATGAAAATGCAAAAAAAGAGAAGGTAATTAAAGTAGATTTGTCACTTGAAGAGGCTTCGCATCACTGGCATCAAAAAGCAGAGCTAGGAACGGGTATTTTTTTGCAGTCTGAGTGCGTGCGATTGTTATATTGGCAGAATTCATATACTAAGTTGCATATTCCATTGCTTTTTCGGCGTGAATAGTGGTGGTGTCGAATAATTTTACTTTGGTATCATCTTGAGTTATCAATAACCCAATTTCTGTACAGCCAAGAATAACCGCTTCAGCTCCCTGATTGGCAAGCATATCAATGATGCGTAGATAGTTAGTTTTTGAATCGCCTTCGATTTTTCCTAAAACAAGTTCTTGATAAATTATTCTGTGGATAATTTGCCTATCTTCTTCATTCGGAACCAGAACATGAAGTCCATAGTTTTCGCTTAACCGACTCTTATAAAAATCTTGTTCCATAGTAAAAGCGGTGCCTAGCAAACCAACTGTTTTCATACCTTCATGTACAAGTGCCTCCGCCGTTGCATCAGCTATATGTAACAAAGGTATTTTTATTGATTTTTCTATTTCCGGAGCAACCTTGTGCATTGTGTTTGTACAAATAACCAGAAAATCGGCACCAGCTGATTCTATGTTTCGAGCCGCCTCAGAAAGTATTATTGCTATTCCTTTCCAATCGCCCGTATTTTGTAGTTCTTCTAAAGGTTCGAAATCGACACTGTACATAACTATTTTAGCTGAATGTAAGCCTCCAAGAGTATTTTTAACTCCTTCATTAATTGCACGATAATAACTAGTTGTACTTTCCCAACTCATACCACCCAAAAGACCAATCGTTTTCATTTAACCACCTAGTGTATTTTAATATAACGGTCAAGTACAAAAATATGTTACTTCTTTTTATAGTCTTTTAACTTCTACAATGGTATCTAAACCTTTGAGGTTTTCAAAGTTTTTTTCGGCGAGGGTAACATATTTTTGTTGCTACGATTTGTTATACTTCAATCAACTCAATTTTATATTCAGCTTCAGTATGATTAATAGTTTTAAAGCTACCTTTTCCAGATAACCCTTGAAGTTTTTCAGTTCCATGTATGATAGTAAAGTCACTACTTGCAACACCATCTTCAAACTTTCCGTTGTGCTGAAAAGTTAATCTTCCTGATTTACCATTTATGTTACCTTCAAAATATTCTATTCCAACAAATTTAGAACTTGAAGGAGTCAAATAATACATTACATATTCAACTATACTAGTCCCTTCAATATCACCATTGTATTTTTGTTTTACAATTGCCCTGTTAATTTTACTTTCTTTACTGAACTCTTTTTGTGTCTTTTCGTCCCAAGATTCAACTTGAAATTTATTTTGTATTATCATTTTGTAAAACTCCTGATTATTATTTAGTTTTTAGGCTTTTTCTTTGTTATTAATATAACACTTTAACTTCGCTGGTGCGATTTAACAGCTTGGCTATTTGAATTTGTAAATATCTTTATACAACACTTAAAAACTCGATATTTCCACAGGATAGCCTCGTTCTACTTCCAATGTTTTGTTATACAACTAACTAAAAACTGGTCTAAAAAAGCTTCTGTCGTAGCTAATAATACAGTCTGTTTCTTCTGCATATTTAAATGCTTCTAAACATTCTTTATCTTTAAAAGAGTCGTTTCTATATTTTTCATAAGTTTCAAAACTTGGAAATGTAAATAATGCTAATGCAACATTACTTTTTCCTTCATAAGGAAGAAAATAACCATGATGATTACCTCCAAATTTATCTACTAATGGAATCCATAATTTTGCATAATGTTCAAACTCATTAATTTTCTTTGTGTTTATCATATAATTTAAATAACATGTAATCATTTTAATTTTCCCTTTCTTTGTATAACGTTTAAATAGAGCCAATAAGTGACCGCTAGGTAATTTATTGGCTACTCTGTTTTATACTAAATCAACTTTTTTATATCGAACATTATTTTGTGTGAAATTTCCAATTTGAATAGATTCTGTAGGGCAATGATGTACACAATGCAAACACATATCACAATTTAAATCAAATTTAATATATTCATCAAGCCTAATATTGTCTCTTGGGCACTCTTTAACACATTTCATACACTCTATACAAATATCAGTTTGAGAATAAAATTCAGGAATATATTTTGTATATTGAGAATGAAATTTATCTTTAGTTTTTTGTGGTATTAAAAATGACAAATAAGTATACTATTTTCCCCTTATCTGTACACTATTACCTTCTAATATTTTAGATATAAAAAGATTGATTTTTTCATCAATATTTCGTGCATGTAGAGTTCCATTGTAGCTATTGTTTGTAAGTTGTGTTTATTTGACAGTTCAGATAGCTCTTTTATAGATTCACCTGAAGCAAAAGCTTTTGTGCAAAAAAATGAAATTGGTCTATTTCTGTCTTTTATATTAGCAAGTAAATCTTTTACAAGTTGTGGAGATGTTAAATCATATATAGGAAATCCCACAATATACGTATCATAATTTTTTACATTAAGTATTGAATTATTGGTGATTTTGACAAGGTTTGTTTCATGTTGTAATTCTTTAAGTTGTCGATTTATTTTATTAACTATAAACTTTGTGTTACCTGCACCAGAATAATAATATATTGCAATCTTCAAAACTCTTCTTTTAATGACTTTTAAGTCATTAAAAGATTGTATCATTTATCGACTTAAATTGTTGTACTATTATGACTATAAAGTCATAATAAGTTATACTCCTAAAATATAAGGAAAAATATGCCCAAAATAGTAGATAAGCAACTAATGGAAAAACGTATCATTTTTTCCGCATTAAGTGCTTTTTTAAAATATGGTTTTCACAAAACAACAATGAATCAAATTGCAGAAGAAGCAAATATTGCTAAAGGAACACTATACCTTTATTTTAAATCTAAAGATATGTTAATAAAAAAAATTACAACATTACATTTTGAAAAATTATTAGATAAGCTAATTCAAGAAAAGTACTTTCAAACACTAGATGACTTACTTGAACATTTAAAATCAGTTTTATTAATTAGCGATGATGAAAGTAGATTTATTCCTATCTTTTTTGAAGTTTTTGGATTCCAATTTTCTTCAGAGTTATTTATGCAAGATTATAAAAACTTATTTAATAAGGTTGGATATTTTTATAGTGAAAATTTTAAACTACTCATAAAAAATAAACAGATTAAAAAAGAAATTAATCCAGATACACTTGGTAGAGTTTTAATAAGTATGATTGATGGGGTAATACTGCATAAAGGTTTTTTTCAAATAGATAAACAGTTATATTCTATTATGGTTGATGATATGATAAACTTATTTAAGTCAGGTCTATATTGATAATGCTTATCATGAGTGATAATTTCCCCGTTAGGGTAAACTATTGGCTCCTACATTTTGTTATGGTTTAATATTATTTTCAACCATTTGAATACATTTTCCAATCATACAATCTTTATCTTGTTTCATAGTTAAAATATCTTCTTTATAATTTAATTCAATGTATTGTTTACAGAATTCAGTTTTATCTACAACATTCACAAAGTAGTTTTCAAAAATAGGCTGATTTATTGTAATAGAAATAATGACACTTACTACTCCTATAAAAAATGAGATTTTTTTTGAAAAACTTTTATAAAGGAAAATAGATATTGGTTTTATCAATAATCTATAAAAAAGGTAAAAGATAGAGATTAAACATATGATAGCAATTATATTTTCTGAGATATACCAATCATCTAACTTATTCTGCATAACTTTATTAACTAAAATTACAAATGGTATGACGATAAAAACATTTAAAATTGAATAAGCTTTAAATCCTTGATAAAAAATTGCATGAAAGCCTTCTATTTTTTTAAATTTATTGATAATGAAAAAAACTATATATAAAATTGAACTAAAAATTACAGCATTAAAAAATAACATTAATGCAAATATATCAAAGTTAAAAAGAGGCAAAGGACTTATCTCTAAAAATTTTGGAAATAAAGTTTTTAATAATCTTGCAATTAAAAATACTGTAGCAATTGAAATAACAAAATCTAGCAGTGAGCTTTGTATATTATTAATCTCTATCTTAGGGTTTTTCACGAAACCATATAGTCTTTTATGTGTTTGTGAAAAAAGTTTTGTAAGTTCAGTAATAGGGTTATTATTTTTTATATTTATTCCTTTTTATTATAACGACTGTCTTGAGATATAAGTTACCCTTGAAAAAGTTTTGTAAGCTTTTAAACATGTTTCTCTATTTTTGCTCAAACAACCAAAAAATCTCTCTGGTAACTTATCCTTCTCCAAGTAATTGTTATATCTTTAATTTAGTTTATCTGTAGCTTTTTTTATAATACCATCACAACGCCCTGAAACTTCTATAGATAAATTGTTAATATCTCTTCCTTTGACTACCATCTTAGGTGGCTTATTATGCTCACTGCAACGAAGAGAACCAAGTGATTTTTTCATGGATTCACCAATTTGTTGCATTACAGCATTTTCCATGGCATCTCCAAAATTATTTGGATTTCTTTTTTGCCATTTATTTCAAATGAAATTTCTATCATAACTGTCCTTGTAATTAATTTCACAAAGCTTAGTACATTTTATTGGATAATAGAATAAATATGTCAAAATGAAATATTTGATTTTTTATAATATAGATATAACGGGGGCGCTGGTGAGTGGCGACTAAATTTGAAAGCTTACTTTCTGATTTAGTTGTCTGCTTCTTCCCCCAGTTGTCTCGGTCGCGTAACGTCCGAGACAACTGTTTAGTTGAGAAATAAGTTCCCGTTATGATAACTTATTTCTCTCCAATATTTTGTTATACTACTATTCCTTTAAATTTAAAAAATCTTTTGATGTCATACTTGGTATAAATTCTTGAATTTCATATTTTGCCAAATTATTTATTTTAAATGGGTCTTGATTTAAAACTTCTTCTAATTTTTATAAACTATCTAATCTTGATAATATAACTCCCCCAGTTCTTGGTGTCTTTCTTCATGATGCAATAAAATTATCTTTTTCATATTGATTTTTTAAATATTCTATATGTTTTGATAATATTTTATTTACTTCTTTTAAATCACATATGTAAGTTAATGATACTATAAACATTTTTATCCTTTCTGTCAGTATAACGACTGAGTTGAGTCTGTAAATTACCCGTTAGGGTAATTTATCGGCTCCCATGCTTTGTTATGTGTGTGCTTGAAGTGGAAATCTTTCAGGGTGTTCAATCATCTCTAAACTTAAATCAATATCTAAGTTTTCCCAATATAGATGACCTTCGCCAAACCTCTCTACTTTAATAATATCATTTATAGTTTTGTCTTTAAACCAAGGAAATTGTTCATAAGATAAAAATAGTTCTTTATCATCTGTTAGTATCCATAATCCATGATTTGATATATTTGTAACTTCAGTTTCCAAAATGTTCCTCCCATGCTTTGATAAAATCTTCATAATGCTCTTCTATTATTTTTTCAACTTCATTAAGTTCTTTTCTTGATAGTTTATAATTTTTTGCTAATTCAATTTGAGGGTCAAGCCAAAATTTTGCTTCACCATGTTCGCATTATATATGAATGTGTTGTCTTAGCTCTTCTCTTGAAAAAAAGAAGAAACGATAACCTTTGATTTTTAAAATAGTTGGCATTTAATAGTCCTAAAATTTGTATAAATGAATTTTAGCATATTTTGGAATTTTAGACTTAATGCAAAAAATGGGTGCGTAACTTCTTACTTTTTCTTATAATTAGTAAGGTATTCATCTATCATTTTTAATTTCAAGCTTTTTCTAAAACCTCTA
>Ga0316209_1000712_pt1 | contig 48711 bp, 44 predicted proteins | sample 6monopyrite_MG_FD_204945 | JGI IMG/M metagenome (GOLD analysis project Ga0316209, IMG submission 204945) | Microbial mat bacterial communities from mineral coupon in-situ incubated in ocean water Damariscotta River, Maine, United States -... | ecosystem: Environmental > Aquatic > Marine >...
CCCGCCGGATCGACTGCGAGTTCGAACCCCGGATCGAGCACGACGGAGCCCGTGCTCTCGAGAATCAGCGCCGGCCCCGCCAGGCGTTGGCCCGGGACAAGGGCTTCGCGCACGAAGACCGGTGCATCAACCCAGCCGACGTGGGGAAACCATGCGCGCGTCTTTCGGTCCACGCGCTCTTCAAGTCCCGGCGGCGTGGCGACTGGAGCCTCCGCCTCCGGACCGTTCAACCTCAGTCGAACGGCCTTGATCTCAACGATGCGCCCCGCGCGTACGTACCCGAAACGCGCGTGGTGCTCCGCTTGAAAAGCGGCCTGCCATGCGGTCGCGTCCCGTTCGTCGGCATGCGCGCCCACTTGAACCGAGAGCGCGGTATCCGTTCCGACATAGCCGAGGTCGAGGCTTCGTTCGGTGAAGAGTCGTGAAGTGGCTGCGCCAGTTTGAGACAGCGTCGCGCGCCCCGCCTGCTCGAGTTCGCCCCATTCCGACCAGACGTCGTCGGCGACCGCCCCGCTTGCCGCGAGTGTTCGGCCGCGACCGTCGCGCTCGCCGTCCCAGGACGGGGGCGCGATGCCGATGCCGTACGCCGAAAGCAAGCCGGCTTGGGGATGAAGCAGGATCTCGCTGATCCCGAGGCGCGCCGCGATACCGCAGACATGCTGGCCGCCGGCCCCCCCGAAGCCCACAAGCACATGGTCTCGCGGGTCCGCGCCCCGCTCGACGGACACTTCGATGATCGCCTGGGCCATCGACGCGTTGGCGATCTCGAAAAAGCCCGCCGCGATCTCGTCCACGCTTCTTTTGAAGCCCGCGTCGGCGAGGGATTGCTGGAGCGAGGCCAGCGCGTCTTCGACGGGCTGACGCGCCAGTTCGAAGGGAAACCGGTCGGGCAGTACGCGACCGAGAAAGAGATTGATATCGGTGACCGCGAGCTCGCTTGCTTTGCGTCGGCCGGCGTCATCGCGCAGGTCGTAACAGAGCGGGCCCGGATCACTGCCCGCGCTCTCCGGCCCGACAGTCAGCCGAATCCCGTCGAACCGACAGAGCGAACCGCCCCCCGCCGCGACCGTATGAATACGGAGCATGGGCGCCTTGACGCGAACGCCGCCGACCTCGCTCTCGAAGGCGCGGTCGATGCGTTCCGCCTCGATCAGGGAGACGTCGGTCGACGTCCCGCCCATGTCGAAGCCAATCGCATTCGGTTTTCCGGCCGCTCGCGCCACCTGGCGCGCCGCGACGACGCCGCCGGCCGGCCCCGACAGCAGCGCGTTCGGCCCTCGAAACAAAGCGCCGTCCGTCAGGCCACCCGAGGACTGCATGAATTGCAGCGAGAAGTTCGGCAGTCGCGAAGCCAGCGTCTCGACATGGCCGCGCAAGAGCGGCGTCAGGTAGGCATCGGCAATGGCCGTTTCGCCGCGCGAGAGCAACCCGATCTCCCGCGCCATCTCGTGCGAGCACGACACATGATCAAAGCCGACTTCCCGGGCCACGCTCGCCAGCGCCAACTCATCCGCCGGGTCGACGTGCGCATGCATGAGGACGATTGCCACCGCCGAAGCACCTTCCTGGCGGGCCCCCGCGAGCGTCCTTCGCGCGTGTTCAAGATCGAGCGGTTCAAGGACTTCGCCGAGCGCATTGCGACGCCCGGGAGTTTCAAGGCGCCAATCCTGAAGGCGAGGCGAGCGCAGAATTTCGAGCGCGAAGAGATCCGGCCGCTCCTGTGTCCCGATATCGAACACTCCCGTGAGGCCCTCGGTCGTAAGCAGCGCTGTCGGAACCCCTCGACGTTCGAGCAGCGCATTCGTCGCGACCGTCGTGCCGAGTCGGATCGACCCGCCGACCGTCGACGCATCGGCTTCGACGCGCGCCTCGCGAAGGATTTGCTCGACCGCTTCGACGGGAGCCGTGTCTGAAGACAGCACCTTCGTCGTGCGAACCTGACCGTCCGGGGCGATCGCCAAGCAGTCCGTGAAGGTTCCGCCACGATCGATCCAGAATTGCCAGTCGGAACTCCGCATACGGGACCTAACCGCGCGTGCCGGGCAGTCGCGAGGTCAATCGCTTGGTGAGTGCCGCAAGTCCCTCGCGCATCGGTGCATCCCCGGCAAGTCGAACAGCGACCAGGGCGAACACGCCGTAGATCGCGCCGCCGATCGCGAGTTCGACCAAGGCGTGATCGGCGACGAGCACAACTTCATTGCGCGCGAGGGCCAGCGCGAAGACGGTCCCCACGCCCGCAAGTGCGACGACAAGCAGCCCGCGCACGAAGGTCTGAACGAGCGCGAGGGGATCCGGGGCGCTCGCCCGCACATGCAACCAGACGATCGTCAGCACTGCGTTCAGACTAATGGCCGTCACGGACGCGACCGCGAGGCCTTCGACGCCCCGCTGCTCCGCACCGATCCAGTAGAAGGGGAAGACCGCGAGCGCGATGCCCGAGCTGAGGGTCATCGCGAGCCACATTTCGCCGCGGGCATAGAAGCCCCGAACGGCGACCTGCTGAACGACCCATCCAGGAATCGCCGCCGCGAGGATCACGAGGAGGCCCGCCACCTCCGTCGCATCGTCAGCGCTGAAGCGACCGTATTCGTAGACCACCCGGGTCACGGGAAGCGCGAGTGCCCCGAGCGCTCCCGCCGCGAGCAATCCGAGGCCGAGGGTCGTGCGCAGGGTCGAGGTCAGTAGGTCGCGATAGCCGTCTTGATCGGAGCGCTGAACGAGTGCGGTGAGCGACGGGAGCAATGCCGCGCCGACCGCCTGCCCGACGATCCCGACCGGCGCCATCATGAGCTTGCGCGCGTAGGTGATCGCCGCGATCGCGCCGGGGCCGATCGTGGCGCCCATCCACTTCTCATACCACTCGTCGACGGTGGTGAGTCCGAGCCCCAGCATGAGCGGGAGCGCGAGCCAGACGTATTCTCGGAAGTCGCCGTCCAAGAGACCGAAGCGGATCCGCCCAACCGCTCCCGGCAAGCGTCTAAGCGCGAGGACCGGGATCAGCCACTGACCGACCATCGCTCCAACAAGCGTCCCCCAGGCGAAGCCGTCCGCGCGCCCCACGCCATCGTCCGCCAGCACCGCGAAGGCGAGTCCGCCAAGGATGGGCGCGGCGCTGTACACGATCGTGGCCCAGGCCTGCGGGCCGAAGGCGCCGTGCGCCATCAACACGCCGCGCAGGACGCCGCCCGTCAAGAAGAAGATCTGCGCGGGAAGAACGATGCGCAGGAGTCGTAGGGTCTCGGCGAGGGTCGCTTCATCGAAGCCGGGGAACTGCAGCCGGAGCAGCGGCTCCGCCGCGACCCATAACACGATCGTCAGCCCCGTCGCGATGAGTCCAACGTTGCCCACGACGACCGAAGCGAAGCGAGCCGCCGACGCTTCACCGTCGCGTTCGAGTCTCGCGAGATAAGGCGGCGTGATCGCGACCGCGGCGGCACCCGCGGCCAGCAGGTAGCCGAGGATGTCGGGGATCATGAACGCGGCGTAGTAGGCGTCCGCGGCGGCGCCTTTGCCGACCTGCGCCGCAAGCAAGGCATCTCGAAGCAGGCCCAACGCCTTGGCGATCAGAACGCTCGCGGCAAGCAGCCCAGCGGCGCTCGCGACCTTGCGCTGGTCATCACTCAAGGGAGATCTCCCGCATGCCCGATCCGCCTGCGCATTTCAGCGGGGGTTCGGCTCGCGCCAGATCGCGCCATCCCAGGCCTCCACCACAAAGTCGTCCCCGTCGCGTCCCTTCGCAAAGGGATGGTCGAGGGGCACCTTGCCATGGGGGGTATCGAGAACGTATTGAGGAATCGCAAAGCCGCTCGTTCGGCCCCGCATTTGTCTAAAGAGTTCGATGCCGTCCTCGATCGGAACGCGGAAATGTTCAGTCCCTTCGAGAAGCTGCGCCTGGTAGACGTAGTACGGGCGCACGCGCATTCGAACGAGGGTTTCGCAGAGCTGCTTCATCGTGGCGACATCGTCGTTCACGCCCTTCAGGAGCACGCTCTGATTGCCGACGGGAATCCCTGCCCGGAGCAAGCGATCGCAGGCCGCGGCGGCGTCCGCGGTCACTTCGCCCGGGTGGTTGAAATGGGTGTTCACCCAGATCGGATGGAAGCGTTCGAGCATCTTGCAGAGATCGTCAGTCACGCGGAAAGGCAGCGTGACCGGCAGCCGCGTTCCGAGTCGAATCAGTTCGACGTGGGGAATCGCGCGAAGTCGTTCGAGCAACCACTCGAGTCTCGAGTCTGAAAACACGAGAGGGTCACCACCGGTCAGCAACACGTCCCGGATCTCCGGTGTCGCGGCGATCCAGTCGAGCGCCGTCTCGAGTTCCTTCTTCTGCATGGTCCATTCGCTGTCGCCGACCATTCGCTTACGCAGGCAGTAGCGGCAGTAGAGCGCGCACTCGTTATTCACGCAGAAGGCGATGCGGTCGGGATAGACGCGCACGACGTTCTTGACCGGCGAGTGCGCGACTTCATCGAGCGGATCGGCAAGCCCCGCCGCATCCGCGAGCTCCGCGGGCCGGGGCACGACCTGTTTGCGCACGGGGCAATCCGGGTTCGTCGGGTCCATCAAGGACGCGAAATACGGGGTAATAACGAAGCGGAAACGCGTGGCGAGTTCGCTGATCGCTTGCTCTTCTTCCGGCGTGGCCTCGATCCACTCGCGCAGGCCCGCGGCGTCGCGGATGCGATGGCGCATCTGCCAACCCCAATCCTGCCAATCGGAAAGGGAGACCCCATCCGGCGGACGCGTCGCGCGCAGCGGCCAGGCCGCAACCTCCCGCCCTTCAGATTCACCCTGCGCAGCCGCGCTCACGTTATGCCCTCTTCCCATCTTTGTTTGGCCCGTCGGCGAGTCCCAGCCGGATCAACCCCGCCGTGACGCATCGCCCGAGCATCTCGTCGAGACGCGTGCCTTCGAGTTCCGCGAGGATGGCGAAGGTCCCGTCCGTCGCAAAGGTCGGGAGTGGATTGATCTCCAGGAAGATCGGTGCACCCGAGGCATCCAGCCTGAAATCGGCCCGGGCGAAGTCCTTACATTCGAGCGCATCGAAGGCGCGAATCGAGAGATCGGCGAGACGGGCTTCGAGTTCGGGATCAAGGCCCCCCGGCGTGACGTGATCGAGTGCCACCTCCTCGTTTCCGGGCCCTTCGAGAGCGTGCAGCCCAATTCCGGTCTCCCGTTCGAGCGCGCGCTGAACCGTGGGAAGGGCCGTTGGGGGATCGTTGCCGATCAGCGTGACCGTATATTCCGCCCCGGGCAGAAATGCCTCGACCAGCGCGGGCTGGGCGTAGTCCTCGACGATTCGGGCGACCTCGGCGACGAGGGCCTCGCGGTTTTCGACCCGGGAGGAAGCGCGGATGCCCTTCGCTGTCCCCTCCCAGCGCGGCTTCACGAAGAGCGGAAACACGTCGGGTAACTCTGCGGTCTCCACTTCGGCGGCAGAAGCGAAGCTCGCCTGCGCAGCGACAGGAACTCCGGCTTTGGCGACCCAGGCATTCGCCCACGCCTTATCGAGAGAAAGGGAAAGAGAGAGCGCGTCGGAACCCAAGGTGGGAATCCCCGCCATTTCGAGCAGAACCGGAGCCCACGCCTCGCGGTTACGACCGCCCATCCCTTCCGCCAGATTGAAAGCGGCATCAACGGAGGAAAGCGACTGCGACGAAATCGCGGCGAGCACGTCGGCGGGTGAACCCAGCCGGCGCGGTCGGTGCCCGAGGCTTGCGATGGCGGATTCGAGCGCTTCGATCGTCGACTCGGGCTCGAATTCGACGTGGGCATCGGCCGGATCACCCGGGCGATGCGGATAGGTCTCAAAAGTTTCGAAGACCAGACCGATCTCGAGAGAACGCATGGGGATACGATACCGAGCCCGGACGGAATCCGAGGGGAGCGATCGTCTTGCGGGGCGACTTTCTTGCCGTCCGCAGTTCCCGTACGATGCAGTCGCACCCTGTGCCATCGTCGCTCTTGTTCATGAGGCCCGACTTGACTTCCCCTGATGTGAGCGACGCCGAAAAGGCGACGGCCCAGCGTAAGCGCCGCCGGATCATCCTCGCCTGGGCTGCCGTCGTTTTCTGGGCCGGCGTCGTCTGGACCCTCGGTGGCGATGCGTTTTCCCTCGCCGAGACGAGCAAATTCATCTCCCCCATGATCGAGGCGATCTTCGGGGACATCGACGGCCGCACGAAGTGGAAGATCTTCCTCACCGTCCGCAAGTCGGCGCATTTCGTCGAGTACGCGATCCTGGCGCTGCTCACCTTCCGAGCCGCCCTGCTCTCCGCACCTCGCAACCAACTCGCGACGGCCGCCTGGGTCGCGCTTTTCCTGGTCGCCACCCTCGCCACCGCTGACGAGGCCCGACAGGCCTTTTCAACGGCCCGAAGTGGAAGCCCTTATGACGTGCTGATCGATCTGACCGGGGGCGTCTTCGCGATCCTTGGGCTGCTGCTGATCACCCGTCGCATGCGCCCCGCCCGCGCCGCCACGCCTCCGGCGTAGTTCGGACGGATTCCGGGGGCGGCCCGCACCCGAGGCTCGACGCGGCGGCGGTCCTGAGACCCAGCGGGCCATCTGGTACGTTCTCGCCCGCCGCGCCAGATCGCCGCGGCGCCCGACTCGTCGGCTGCAATCGTGGCCGAGCCCGCGTACACGGAGAGCGCCCGCTTGAACGCCGCCACCCTCGCCGCCATCGTCTTTGTCGTCTTCGTCCTCGGCTACCGCTTCTATTCCGGATTCTTGAGCGAGAAGATCTTCGCCCTCGACCCGGACGAACCCGTCCCCTCGCGCGAATTCGAGGACGGCGTCGACTACGTGCCGACCAAGCTCCACGTGCTCTGGGGCCATCACTTCGCCTCCATCGCTGGCGCGGCCCCGATTGTCGGCCCGGCGATCGCGGTCATCTGGGGCTGGCTCCCCGCGCTGATCTGGGTCTGCGTCGGGACCGTCTTCATGGGCGCCGCCCACGATTTCTCGGCCCTCGTCATCAGCGCACGTCATCGCGGCCGGTCGATCGGTGACGTCGCCGGGGAAGTCGTCGGCCCTCGTGTCCGCACGCTCTTCTTGATCATCATCTCGCTGCTCGTCTGGGTCGTGCTCGCGGTCTTCGCCTTCATTATTGCGACCCTCTTCGTCTCGACGCCGAGCTCGATCTTTCCGATCAACATTCAGATTTTGGTTGCGATGACCCTCGGCTGGCTCGTCTATAAGCGCGGGCTTCCGATGTTTGTTCCGTCGCTTGTTTGTTATGGGATGCTGCTCACCGCGATCTTCTACGGCGATGCGGTCGTGCAGGCCTTCCCCGCGATCGCCTCGCTCTCGGTGACGAACTGGGTCGTTCTGCTCCTTCTGTATTCGTTCGTGGCGAGCGTGATGCCTGTCTGGCTCCTGCTGCAGCCGCGGGACTACATCAATTCGCACCAGTTGATCACGGGCCTGGTTCTGCTCTCCGCCGGACTGCTCGTGCTGCAGCCGGCGATCGTGGCACCGGCGATCAATGCTTCGCCCGAAGGCGCGCCCTCGCTGATCCCCTTTCTCTTTGTGACGATCGCTTGCGGGGCGATCTCGGGCTTCCATGGCCTCGTGTCCTCGGGCACGACGTCGAAGCAGCTCAACCGGATGACCGACGCACGGCCCGTGGGCTACGGCGGCATGCTCGCGGAAGGCTTCCTCGGCTTGATGGCCGTCCTCGCCGCGACCGCGGGCTTCGAGAGCAGCGCCGACTGGTGGGCACACTACGAGAGCTGGGGCGCGGCGAATGGTCTCGCGGCCAAGCTCGACGCGTTCGTCTCAGGTGGTGCGAGCTTCGTGGCCGCCCTGGGAATCCCCTTCGAGACCGCGCGCACCTTCATGGCCGTCATGGTCATCGCCTTCGCAGCGACCTCACTCGATACCGGTGCGCGCATCCAACGGCTGGTCTTGGCGGAGCTCGGCGATGCCTATGACATCAAGCCCCTCTCGAATCGCTTTGCGGCGGGCGCCGTCGGCGTCGGCGCAGCTCTTCTGCTCGCGGTCACCCAGGGCAACGGCCAGGGTGGACTCGCTCTTTGGCCGCTCTTCGGCACGACGAACCAACTGGTGGCCGGGGTTACGCTGCTGATCATTTCGATCTGGCTCAAGCGGCAGGGACGGCCGCATCTCTACACGCTGATTCCGATGGTCGCCGTCGCGGCGGTCACGGCCTGGGCGATGGTCGGCAACCTGGTCGACTACTACGCCAACTTCGAGACACTCTGGCTGCTCTCGATATCGGGCACGCTGATCCTGGCCCTCGATATCTGGATTCTCTTCGAGGGGTTCCGCGTATTGCGATCGGTTCGCGTCGAAGCCTCCAACTAACACCGGCCGAGCGCGCAACGAGCCTCTACCGCCTAGAGGAGGCCTCGCCCAACAGAGGCCGTCGCTTCGATCGGCTCCGAGAGGATTTCCTCGGCGACGAGTGCCAGCCGACCGGCATTCGAGACTTCAGCCCCGGGCACGAGCGAACGGATCCAACCGAGATGGGTCACGAGGATCGTTTCTTCCCCAGGCCACGTCTCCTGAATCGCGGTGATCGCCGCGAAGGCCCGCCGTCGCAGGTCGTGCGTCGACTCACCGCCACCGGGGCGCACATTCGGGTCGCTCGCATAAAACGCTTCAAGGGTCTCCCCGTCCTCGCGTTCGATATCCGCCTTGGATTTGCCCGACCAGAAGCCGACGTCCCGCTCGCGCAGACGCGCGTCAAACTCGAGGGGAAGCGATAGAGCATCGGCGACGATCCGCGCCGTCTCGTCCGCCCGCGCAAGATCACTGGCCACGATGCGCCGCCAGGGACGCTCGGGCATCGCGATGAGCGCAGCCGCCGCCGCGTGCGCCTGCTCGCGGCCGAGATCCGTCAAGCCGGGATTCGCCTGACCTTGCCAGATCCCTGCGGCATTCCAGGGCGTCTGACCATGCCGAAGAATCAGCAGTGATGTCCGCGAGCCCATCGACTCGGACACGCCTGAATCGACCGCCACGCCTAACCACGCAACCGTTTGAGCAGGGCTCCTACGGGATACGCGCCGACCAGCGCAAGGGCGATCGGGACGGACATATGTCCCATCATCAAGTGGCTCGGTGCGACAACACCGCAGCTCAGATGAACGATCACGCCACCCAGCGCGCCGGCGGCCAGCATCCCGACCAGCGCAGCACGAATCGGATGCGCGGACCAGCCGCGCACGAGAAAACTCAGGATCACACCCGCCGGAAGCAGGGAGAGGAACGCGCCCTTTTCGAAGCACATCCGATCAGCGCCGGGCGGCGACGGAGCCGCCGCACCCAACGCGAGAATTCCGATCAGGCAGACAAGGGCCGCGACGCTCAATCCTGCGACGGTGACGAGAAGCCCCAGGGTCTCCTCCCGCTCACGCCCAGGCCGACTCGCAGCGAGCGCCGACATCGTCGCCCCGATCGAAGCGGCGATCAGCCCCACGAAGCTCACCAGATAAACGCGATCGACCAGGATCAACGTTGCCCCGGGCACGCTCTCCTGGGACCACAAAACCAGGCCTAACACCGCCGTCCAGATCGCGAGCACGATCGCGAAAGCCGAGCGGAGTCGCGGCAGCGGCTGGACCGGCTCGAGATCCTCGAGCAGCCCGTCGATTAGTCTTTCTGTCCCACCGCTCACGTCTTGTCTCCGGAATGAGCGGCGTCGTTCTCAACGGGCCGCTCTGATTTCCACTCACCACCGATCCGCTTGCCCTCTAGCGCCTTGGCGAGCGCTCGATAGCCGCGATGCGCACGAACCTTGAGCGCCCCAGCCGAGATGCCGGCCTTGAGCGCCGCCTCCGCGACCGACAACCCCTTGATCTGCACGAGGGTCACGGCCTCGCGCTGGGATTCGGGCAAGGTCGCCAACGCCTCGGTCAGTTCCGGAGCGAGACGATCGTCCCCCTCCGCACTCTCCACACGTTCGTCCGCCCATTCCTCGGCGACGAGCTCCACCTCTCGATCGCCCTTGCGTTTGCGATCGCGGAAATGGTCGATGATGGTGTTGCGAACGATCGCCCGCATCCAAGGGCCGAAGGGGCGCTCGGCTCGGTAGGTGCGACGACCACGATGGATCGAGAGCAGCGCGTTCTGAACCACGTCCTCCGCCGCCGCCTCCTCGCGAATCTTCGAGCGAACGATCCCACGAATCCGCGGCTGAATCGCGGAGAGCAACTGGCGATAGGCGTCCGCATCCCCCGCCTGGGCCGCCTTCATCCAGGCTGACTGCTGGGCCTCTTGCGGATCCACAGCGCGTCCGGCAGCCCCATTGGCATCGGCAGGCGGGTCAGGCGTTGTTTCGTCTGCGGACAATTCCGGCTCCGGCTCGACCGAGGCCCGATCCCTTGGATCGGTCTCGGCGGGCGCGCACGCGACGAAGCCTCCTGCCTCGCGCGCAGCCATCCTACCGCACCCTCGGGATTCTCAAGCGTTCGCACTCCCTCGGCAGCGGACACGCAGGCCCAAGGCAAGAATGTTCGAATCGCCGAACGAAGCCGGACTCCCCCTCGATCCGCTGACATATCGACGTCACCTTCCCCACTTCTCCCCAAGGACACATCAAGCCGCCGATCGAGGCGGGCTAGGCGGTGTCTACGGAAGTGGGAACTGGGTCGATGTCACGTCGATATTTCGAACATCTTTACTCCGAGATCTGCATGACTGCGGGACGTCGAGTCTCTCGGTACGGCCTCTGGCTGCTCGTCTGGGAGTCAGGAGGCGATCCGGACGACCTGACCCGGGAAAGAGCCGGCCTCTTTCTCGACCAGCACCTCTCGCCGTTCCTACTCGAAGAGGGGATCACCCTCGAACCCCGCGAACGCCGCCAGTTGGAAAAGCGCATCCGTCGATTCGATCCGAGCCATCCGACTCCGGAAGAGTGGATGACAAAGACGATGGATGCCCTGGCCAGCTGAGAGGCGCCCTCGCTGCCGAGACCACAGGGACTCGTCTCCCCGTCCTCGCCGAGTCCTCTCCCGTGAGACTCAAGCACCCGGATGGATCACCCGACACGGGCAATATGCCGGCAAGTCATTTCATCCTCTTGATCGAATCCGACCCGGATCGTTCCGACGCGATCGCGACCCAGCTCGTTCGCCTCGGCGTCGAGCCGATCCGCGTGGCCGATCTGGCTGAAGCCGTCGCACTCGTAAAGGCCCAGGAATACGCGATCGAGGCGATCATTCTGCCCTCAGACTTGGCGACCCGGCCGGTTCACAAAGCACTCAAGAGCATGCGCCGGCGACAACCGGTGCTTCCCGCGATGGCGTACGGCAAGGCCCCGGACGGGAAACAAGCCAAGGCGCTTCGACAGGCAGGCGTCCTGCTGGCGCTATGGGACGGCTACGACGAGGCGATGCTTCGCTTCCAGTTGAACCGACTCATTGCCGGTGAAACGCCGAGTGTGGTTCGCCGCTCACGGCGCGCGCCCACACATCTTCCGGTTCGCGTGACCGTCGGCGGGCGTGACAAGGACGGCACGCTTTACAGCCTCGCCGAAGGCGGCTGCTTCATCGAGTCGCCTCGTGCGTGCATGGACGGCGCCCGTCTCATGATCAGCTTCGAACTCGAGGATTGGCGATTCGAAGTTCCCGGGGAAGTCGTTTTTGCGAACGTTCCGGGCAATCTACAACGGCCGAATCTGCCTCTCGGTATGGGCGTCCGCTTTGGCGAGATGCCCAAAGCCTCCGAAGATCGGCTCAAGCGATTTATCCAAGAACGAATGGAAGCCCTCGAAGTTTAAGGGCTTTCTACGCTCCCGACTGAGCCTTCTCGTTCATCTTCGGAGCCAGCGCGCGAAACGCACGCCCACGATGGGAGAGCGCATCCTTCTCTTCACGCGTGATTTCCGCCATCGCGCGATCGAATCCTTCCGGCTTGAAGATGGGGTCGTATCCGAATCCCCCGTCGCCCTGCGCGGAAGTCAGGATCTGGCCGTCGCACGCCCCGTCCGCCGTCACGCATTCGCCATCGGGCCAGCCGCACGCCGCAACGCAATAAAATCGCGCGCCCCGCGGCACCGGTACCTCCGCTAGCTCCGAGAGCAGTCGTTCGAGTCGCCCGCGATCATCGAGCCCAGGGCCCCCGTAACGAGCCGAGTAGGCTCCTGGCCCCCCATCGAGCGCATCGACCTCAAGCCCCGAATCATCTGCCACACAGGGCAAGCCGATCACCCGCGCAGCGACCAACGCCTTCACCCGCGCATTCTCTTCGTAGTTGCCCCCTTCGTCGGGAAAGTCGACCGCGGGAAAATCCGCGAGCGAACATACTTCCCAGCCGGGCAACATCCGGGCGATCTCTCGCACCTTGCCAGGGTTCTGGCTCGCCACGACGACACGCCCGAAGCCGGCCGCTCCCGAAGCTTCCTCCACGCCTAACGTTCCTTCTCGAGCAAGCGCGCCATCGTGTAGCCCGCGCCTTCAACCGCAGCGCGTTGGGCGCCCGCGATCTCTTTGATGCCCCCGATCGCGAGATCGAGCAGCGTGTCGAGTTCCTTACGATCGAAGGTCGCTTCCTCGCCGGTTCCCTGCACCTCGACGAATCGGCCCGAGCCCGTCGCCACGACGTTCATATCCACATCGGCGCTCGAATCCTCGACATAGGGCAGATCGAGGACCGGAGTCCCGCCGACAACGCCCACGGAGATCGCGGCGACCTGGTCCCGCAGAACCGGTCCCGTAAAGGCATTCTCGCGATCCAGTCGCGCCAGCCCGAGCGCCACCGCGACAAACGCGCCCGTAATGGAAGCCGTCCGCGTCCCGCCGTCCGCTTGCAGAACATCGCAGTCGACCCAGAGCGTGCGCTCCCCCAGGTTCTCGAGGATCACGACCGAGCGAAGACTGCGCCCGATCAGGCGCTGGATCTCCATCGTTCGCCCGGAGACCTTCCCGCGCGTCGACTCCCGATCGTTCCGCGTATCCGTCGCCGCCGGAAGCATCGAGTACTCCGCGGTCATCCACCCCTTACCGCTGCCCTTCATCCAACGTGGAACCGACGCCTCTTCCGAGACCGTGCAAAGCACGCGGGTTCGTCCCATCGAGCAGAGCACCGAACCGAGCGGCTGCTCCGTGAAGTCCACCTCGAAGGAGAGCGGCCGCAATTCATCGACCCGTCGTCCATCGCTTCGCATCTAATTTCCTCTTTCTCTCTCAATAGGAGTCGTGCTCATCCGGAGCATCCAGCGGCGCTTACATCCCACCCGGGAAGGACGCGCTACCGCGCATCCCCGAGCTCGCGCACGCCGCGGCGGGCATCGTAGCGGCCCCCGAAGTCTTCGATGGCTTCGGCGAGCGCTTTCGCGATCGAATCACGAAGACCGGACCGGCGAAGGCCCTTCTCTTCATCAGGATTCGTCAGAAACCCGATTTCGACGAGCGAGGCGGGCATCTGGACGCCCATCAGCACGACGAAGGGGGCCTGTTTCACGCCCCGCGAACGGGCCCGCGCGATTTCCGACATCTCGTGCTGCGCGAGCTTGGCGAACTCGCTGGATTCCTGAAGATGCTGGGTGGCAATCAGGTCCCCGAGAATCGCGGCCAGCGGATCCCCCGCCCCCATCCCGGGCGCGGCTGCGCCGAAGGCCATGTTCTCGCGCTCCGCGGTCTCACGCGCAGCATCATCGGTCGCATCGAGGGATGCAAAATAGGTCTCGACACCCCGCGGCTTTCGACTCGGCGAGGCATTCGCGTGAATCGAGAGGAACAGGTCAGCACGCGCATCGTTGGCGACGGCGGTTCGTTCCTCGAGCGACAGAAATCGATCCTTCGATCGCGTCAGGATGACCTTGATGCCCCGGCCTTCGAGTCGCTTGGCGAGGCGCCGGGTAATATCCAGCACGACGTCTTTCTCGTGGAGACCCGTCGGCCCGGTCGCGCCCTCGTCGTGTCCGCCATGGCCCGCATCGAGCACGACTGTGTCGAAGGGATCGTCGAAGCCATCGACACTTTCAACATCCGGCGCAGCGGCGCTTGCGTCATGATACGAAAACGGCGCGTTGGCGATGAGCCCGACGCCGACCGCAATCAGCGCGCACCTTCGTCTTGCCCGATCGATGAATCCCACGATCGACTCCCCCCTTGAACTCGCGAGGATAGCGCGGGACGACGGGGGCGAAGCTAAAAATGCGACGAACCGGCCGGCAAACGACGGTCGCGGCGCATTCGCGCGTCTCGACGCAACCGGACGCAGGCCGCCCTTTCGGGCGGCCGCGTCAGCGGCGCGGAGTCCCCCCTCCCCGCCGCTCAGCGAAGAGCGACAGCGAAGAAGCGAGACGATTTACTGGCCGAGCGCCACGAGGTTCGCGAGCAACTCGTTGGCGACCGAGACCGTTCGCGTGTTGGCCTGGAAGGCGCGCTGCGAAACGATCAGGTTGACGAATTGCTGGGCGAGATCGACGTTCGACTTTTCAAGAGAACTCGAGCGGATCGTGCCCAGGTTGCCCGAGTTCGCCGGTGCGAGTACGGGCGGCCCGGACTCCACGGACTCGATCACCTGACTTCCACCGATCTCGGACAAGCCTTCGACGTTGCCAAAGTTCGCCAGCGCGATCTGCGCGAGCGACTGAGTCACACCGTTCGTGAACACGCCATTCAGCCTCCCGCTCTCATCAAATTCGAGGGCAGAGAGCGTCCCCGGCGAGAACCCGTCCTGTGTGACGGAGTTCGTGACCGCGGGCTGCGTGAACTGAGTCGAGGCAATGCCCGCGACCGGTGCAGGCTGGTTCGTGTAGGGCCCCATCGAGAAGGTGACGACCTGGCCTGCAGCTGCGCCACTCGCGGGATCGAAGTCGAACGAGATATCACCCGGGCTATTGAAGTCCTGAAGTGCACCGTCCGAATCGAAGACCAGCGTGCCGGCACCGTTCGTCTGCACGACATAGGGATCGTCCGCGGGGTTATCGGCGGGGTCCGCATCCGCGCGGCTCAGAGCCACATTGTATTCCCAATCATTCGCGGCGGTCTTCGAGAAGAAGATCGTCGCCTGTCGCGGTGCGCCGAGGGAGTCGTAGATCGTGATGACCTCGCGTGAGTTCGACGTCGTCTCCGGGTCCGCCGGATCAAAAGACCCAACGATCGGGTCGCTCGCGTCGAGGTTCATCGCCAGCCCAATATTGCCCGTCGCCTGCGGCGGCGAGAGTGGCAGGTTGACCTGAATGTCGCCTAACGCGCCATTCGAGTTCCCCGTCACCGGATCGACGCCGTAACCCTGAAGCCGATTGTTATTCGGATCGACCAGGAAGCCCTGATTGTCGAATCCGAAGATGCCCGACCGGGTATAGGACCGACCGAAGCTGCCCTCCATGACGAAGAAGCCGCGACCGCCGATGCCAAGGTCCGTCGGTCGCTGCGTCGTCTCGAAAACACCTTGCGTGAAGATCGTGCCCACGTCGTTCACAAGCACACCGGCGCCGATCTGGGCGAAGCCGGCACCTGCCGTGATGCTCTGCCCGAGCACGGCGGAGAACTCCGCTCGCTTCTCTTTGAAGCCGGGCGTACTGGCGTTGGCGATATTGTCGCCGATCACGGAGATCTGGGTCGAAGCGGTCTCCAGCCCACTCACACTACTAAAGAGGGCGTTCGTCAATGACATCGTTCATTCCTTCCGCGGGACGACGCGAGTGCGCGCCCCCAGTCAATGATCTTCCATGATCGTCGTCGGAGACCGTCGAGGATCCGCGCAGACCATCCGCGCTTGACCTCTCTCGTCTCCATCATTCGTTCATAAGCGCGGACCCGGAGGAGCAATCCATCGTCCTCGTCGATCACGCTCGTTAAAACTTCCGCGAACGTCATGCGCCGCTCGCAGTCGGTCCGGCAAGGGGCGTCGGCCGATAGATCGTCTGGCCTCCGCCAGTCGCCGGTCGCGGCTGCGTTCCCGTCGGTGCGCCCTGCACGCCCCCTCCATTCGGCAGCGACACTTCGAGCACGTCGTTCACCGAGAAGATGCGATTCCCCATCCGGATGCTCGGTTCGCCGGCCAGGATCGCTCCGGTCACCGTGCCCTGAATCATCGGCAAGAGCGTCACCGGCTCACCCGCCGCGTTCGATGCGTTGAATTCAATTCCGTAGACGCCTGGCGGCAGGTTGTGTTCCGCCGGGTTGAAGTCGAAGACATGATCCCCCGCCCGGACGTACCCGGTGCTTCCGTCTGCGAGCTGCGGAAGAATCGATTCCGTGTGAACAACGCGCCCGTCTGCGTCGGTGATCGTGACATCCGCCCGCGTGGCCGGATCGATCGAGCGGTAGTCCATTCGAATGCGCGACTGCGTTCCGTCGACTTCGATCTGACTGCCGAAGACCGTGACTTCCTTGCCGACCAGATTGGTCGGGTCGAGACCCGCCGCGGCACTCGTCGGCGGCGCGTCAGCCGGGCCCTCGGAGATCGAGACCAGCTTGTCGATGCCCGCGCGCATGGCAACCAGCTGTTCGACCGTTGAGAACTGCGCGAGCTGCGCCGCAAAGGCCGCCGAATCCTGTGGATTGAGAGGGTCCTGATTCTCAAGCTGTGCAACGAGCATCGTCAGAAAATCGGTCTGTCCGACATCATCTTCTTCCGCCTGCTTCTTGGCCTGGGCCGCGAGTGCGGATTCGATCTTGATTGATTCGAGTGCGTCCATTTTCTGTTCCCTCTTTGTCTTCGTTTCCCGTGAGCGGTGTTCGGATCGCCTAATCAGACTGGGGTTGGGTCAGATCCGTAAATCCACGCCAGCCTCCGGCGCCGCCGTCAGGATCCGCGGCAAGTCAACGATCTCATCGCCGTCGCCCGCCGATCCACCGCCCCTGCCATTGCCCTGACCGCTCGCGGCTTCCTCGCGGGCATCCCGCTCCGCTTGCTGCTCGGCGAACTGTCCCGTGTCGGCATTCGGCAGATCCTCTGCTCCACCGCGCCGCACGTCGAAGTTCTCGAGGCGAAGGTCACGGTTGGAAAATGCCTGAGCGAGTCGCTCGGATTGTTCTTCGGCGACGCCCTGCGCGATTGCCTCCTGGGCGACCATCACGACGTCGACCGACGTTCCGCGAAGGGTCACGCGAATCGCGATCTCTCCCAGTTCAGGCGGGTGCAGCACCATTCGTGCAGTACCCCCGCCGCGCGTCGCCAACCATTCGGTCTGGACCGCGATCGCATCCGAAGCCGCCGCGGGCTGCGGACTTCCTGGCGTCGCCGTGGTCGTCGTCTCTGTGATCGCGTTCGCTACAGGACTTGCGACCGCAGCCGCGCCGTCCACGGCGGCCACTTCCGGAGCACGCTGAGCCTCTTCCTGATTCGCGATCGCCTGTCGGAGATTCGGATCGACACCGCCCTGCTGACTTCCCTCAGCAGCGCGATCGAAGAGGGCCTCATCCGAGGGCCGCTGCGCATCGTCCCGTGCACCCTGATCGCCCTGCTCTTCCTGGTTCAGCGATTCATTCGCCGCAACCGCATCCTCTGCGACCCGGCCGGCATCACCGTCACCCGCAACACGCACGTCCGAAACGATCTCACGCCCCTCTTCGCTGGAGCTCACCCGTGCCTGGGGAAGCGCACCCGCTGCCGCGCCGGTCGCGCTGGCGTCCGTCGTCGCCGTTGTCGTCGCCGGCGCCGTCGCCTCATCACTCCCGGGCAGCTGCCCCTCGGCTTCGAGTCGCGCCACCACTTCCGCGGCGCGTTCCGCGTCGAGTTCTTCAATGTTATCCTCACCCGGGTCTGACGCGCCTCCATCGAGGGCCTGATCGAGATCCGTGAGTCGACCTGCGGCTGCGGCGTCGGCTTCGACCTGTGCGTCGGCGCGTGCCCGGTCCGTCATTGCTGCCGTCTGACCCGCGGGCGCGCCGGATTCCGCAGCCGCTTCCGCTGCCTCCTTCGAATCCTCGCCGTTCTGACCGCCGGGTGATTCGCCCTGGGGTCCGTCGTCCTGCGACGCCGTCTGCTGCTTCTCCCCAGCGTCGGCGTTCTGGTGCTCTTGCGACGAGGAAGGGGAACCGCTGTCTTCGTCGGAAGAACGCTGAATCGACGACTCGAGCACCGCGGGAAACTCGGACTCGCGAGGCGCAGCTTCAGCACCGCTTCCTTCTCCACTCGCCGCAATGCGGTCAAAGGCCTTGATCAGATCGACACTCATCTATTTTCCTCCCATTCTCGACGCATCGACTAACGGGCCTGCTTAGCAGGTGAATCCGTTGTCGGGTCGAGGGGTTTCAACATGCGACGGCTGACGAGCAGCGCACGATCGGGTCGCATCGCCGCAAGCACCGCGGCGGAACTCTTCTTCTTCATGCTGCGAACAACGGAGACCGCGAGATCCAGTTCGAGTTTGTTGAGCAGCTGCCCGGCGCGATCCGGGGGCATCGACGCGTACACCGACGCCAGCTGCTCGACCCGATCCCGGCCGTGGGTACTCCATTCAGCAATTCGGTTTTCAACTTCCTCGCGAATCCGGTCGAGGTCGGTCGCGCGCTTCACAATCAATTCTTCGAGTTCAACGACCGACCGCTCTCGCTCCGCCACCCGCGCTTCTCTGAGCGCCAGATCGACTTCGCGCTTTCGGATCTCGGCAATGATCGCATCGACCCCTCGAGAGAGTCCCGGGGCATTCAGCAGATCGATCGACGACTCACCTTCTTTGAGCGCCTTCGCATCGACCACCGTGCGTGCCGGTGCTCCTTCGACTGCGGCATCCCCTTCTGATGCGTCGGTTGCAGCGGCGTCCTGCGCGATCGCGGGCGTTGACGTCTGTAGACATAATGCGGTGACCAATGCGGCGCCGGCCTTCAGAGCGGACTCCCATCCCAATCGCCAAGACATTCGAGTACTCATCTCGTCCGCGCCTCCGCCGCTCGACGCGCAGCGTTGCGCTCGAGTGCAATTCGGCCGATCGCGAGTTCTTCGAGTTCTGCCTGTTCGGCGGCTTCGCCTTCCCGGCGATGATTGGCCGCAGCCTCTTCCTTGAGTCGTTCAAGGCTGCGCACGCGCGCCCTCGCATGGTGTACCCGTCGACGTGCCTCAGCGATCGGGTCGGCCATGTCGACGACGGATCGTTCTGCGCGCCCCAATCGATACCGTCCTGAAGACAGACCATCCGCGCGCATCGCAAGACGTTCCCCATCCACGCCTTCGCGAGCTTCCGCCTCAAGCAGTTCATTCCCTTTCGCAAGTCGCTCGATTTCGCCGCGGACAAGTCCCTCACGCCGAGCCCGCTCGCGTTCGAGCGCAGTCAGTTGCACGCGCGCCCGTTCCAATTCGAATTCGCGAATGCGCAGGACACTCTCAAGCCGGAAGACAAAGCGCTTCATTGAACGATGCCTCCGGCCTGTGATTCACCCGCCTGATCAAGCGACGCGGCGGCGGCTCCGGGAAGCACGGGCGAGGCTTCATCCCCCTGCAATACGCCCTGCAGCATCATCAGGCCCGCTCCGAGATCCGTTACTTCGCCTCGCGGCTGCGTCAGATACGCCTTGAGTTTGGGCTCGAGCAGACGCGCTCGATCGATCTCGGCGTCGGTCCCCGGCTGATAGGCACCCACCGAAATCAGGTCTTCCGCGTCGCGATAGGTCGCCATCAGCTGGCGTGCTTCCCGGGCGAGGACCTGGTGTTCCTCCCCGGTCACATCGGGCATCACGCGAGACACACTCGAGAGCACATCGATCGCGGGGAAGCGTCCGCGTTCGGCGATGCGACGAGAGAGCTCGATATGACCATCGAGCAGCGACCGCGCCGCATCCGCGACGGGTTCGTTCATGTCATCGCCTTCCACGAGCACGGTATAGAGGCCCGTGATGCTGCCACGACCGCTCGTGGTCCCGGCGCGCTCAAGCAGTTTTGGAAGCTGACTCCAGACGGAGGGCGTAAAGCCGCGCGTCGTCGGCGGCTCGCCGGTTGCAAGTCCGATCTCGCGCTGGGCGGTACAGAAACGCGTCAGCGAATCCATCATCAACAGCACGCGCTTTCCTTCGTCGCGAAAGCCTTCGGCGATTGCGGTCGCAGTGCGCGCCGCGCGGGTTCGCATCGGTGCCGGCTCGTCGCTCGTCGAGACGACCACAACGGATCGGCCGAGCGCATCGCCGAGGTCTCGTTCGATGAATTCGCGCACTTCGCGACGACGTTCACCAATCAAAGCGATCACAGAGACATCCACGTCCGCCTGGCTCGCGAGCTGCCCCATCAAGGTCGACTTGCCGACACCGGAGCCGGCGAAAATCCCGAGCCGCATCCCCTGCCCGACCGTCGCGAAGGTATTCAAGGCGCGTAGGCCAAGATCGAGCGGGGCTTCGATGCGCGCGCGATCGACTGCGGGGACGGGCTCCGCTTCGATCGGCGTTGTCGAAACAGAGGACAAAGGCCCAAGACCATCGATCGGCTCACCGAGTCCGTCGAGGACGCGACCAAGACAGCCCACACCGGTCGGAACATGATCCGCTTTACGCGTCATGCGAACGCGAGCGCCTCCCTTGAGACCTCGGAGTGGACCGAGCGGCATCACGAGGGTCACGTCGTCACGGAAGCCCACGACCTCTGCAGGGAGTACATCGACGTTGTCGTCCACCGAATCAATCTCACAGAAAGAACCGATGGAACCGCGGAGCCCTTCCACTTCGACGAGCAGTCCGACCACGGAACGAACGCGGCCATCCACCTGAAAGGGTGACCATGCGCGTACGGCGCGATGCGCCAGGTCAAAGAACGTCGAATCCGCCGCTGTGCTCATTCGTCCGCTCCTTCATCGAGGGGAGCAGGCATGCCTGCGAGTCCCTCATCGAGGGGATCAGACTCGCCTGCAAGTTCCTTTGCGGCATCGGCAGTATCCTCGCCACCCCCCTCAGAGAGAGCACTTTCCGCGGCGACATCCCCGGCGCTCTCGACGTCAGCACCGGCCACCATCACGGACAAGGCTTCACGCAGGCGCTCGAGAATCGTGTCCGCGCGAGCGTCGATCGATCGTGCGCCCACGTCCAACTGAAACTCGGAGGAGGCCACGCTGGGATCCGCAACGAGCGATACGGCACCGTTCGCAAGGATCGATTCAAGCGAGGCGCTCGCTTCGCGCTCGATCCGCGTCAGATCTTCCGGATTCAGACGAATCGTCGAAGCCTCTTCGGGTTCCGCGGCTTCGATCGCCGCACTCAAACACCCGACGAATTGCTCAGCATCCTGTCGCAACTCGAGTCCGACCCAACGACGTGCGATTTCCGAGGCGAGTTCCACGATCGCGCCGCGATTCGCCCCGATCGACGATCTCGCTCCATCCAAGCAGGCCTGACTTGCAGCGCTCAACCCGGCAAACGCCGACTCAACGAGCGCGGTTTCGACCCGCGCCGCTTCGGCTCCCCGTTCAAATGCGGCATTCACGAGTCCCTCGACGTCCGCCTCCGAGTAGAGCGTCTCGTCTGACCCGCTCCCCTCGGCTCCACGTCCCGATTCCGCGCCCGGCTGCTCTTCTGAGACGAAAGCAATGGAATCGTCGAGGGACGGCGCATCGGCGCCGAGTCCGTTCGCCTCACTTCGCAAGAACGGATGGGCGACGAAGGCGTGTTCCGCGCTTTCGCGATCGGGCCTAAACGAGGACATCGTCGCCGCCTCCGCCGGTATCGATGGACAGGACGCCTTCTTCTTCGAGTCGCCGCGCGACATCCACCACTTGGCGCTGGATCTGTTCGATCTCCGACAGTCGCATCGGTGGTAGGAGTTCGGATTCCTCCTTGATCTGGTCGGCCGCCCGAGACGAGACGTTCGAGAAGACCTTCTCCTTCATCTCGTCGCTCGACGTCTTCAGCGCGATCACCAGGTCTTCCGTCGGAACTTCGCGAAGCAGGGCCTGGAAGCCGCGCTGATCGATGGACTCGAGATCATTGAAGGTGAGCATCTGCTTGCGGATATCCGCCGCGATCTCCGGATCCCGCGTGTCCATCTTGTCGAGAATCAGTTGGCCGTCGGCCTTGGGCACGCCATTCAACAGCTTGGCAGCGACTTCCGTTCCGCCCAGCGGCGTCGGTGCCCCAACACTGCGACTGAACATCGTGGCGATCTCATCCTCGAGTTCGTGAATCACATTGCTCGAGACGGTTTCGAGATTCGCGACCCGCAGCATCACCTCGGGACGCACATCATCCGTGAGATGAGCCACGACCGTGGCGCCACGCTCCGCGGGAAGCTGCGCGAGAATCACCGCAATCGTTTGCGGATGCTCGGCGGAGAGCTGATCGGCGATGAACTCCGGCGTGTAGTCGCGCAAGGTCCAATCGATGCGCTTCTCATCGCGACCGAGCTTCTCCATTAGGCGGCTCGCCCGGTCCCCGTCGATCGAACCGGCGATCAACGCAAGCGCCTGCTCGCGCCCACCCTGGATCGAGATCTCGTGCTTGCCGATGGCCTCTTGGAATTCGAGAAGGACTTTTTCCAGGGTCGATGACGGAACGACTTCGAAGCGCGCGACCGAGGCAAGGATTCGCTCGACCTCTTCGTCCTCGAGACGATGCATCAGATCTTGTACGCGGACGGGCGTGAGGGCCATCATCAAGATGGCTGCCTTCTCGACCCCGTTCAGCAATTCGTATTGAAGATGTTTGCCGGCCATCGATCAGCCCCCGCCTCCAGCCATCCAGCCGCGAATCGTCCGAACGGAGTCATCCGCGCGAACCTGAGCGAGACGGTCGACCTGCTGCTGAAGCGTCATCTCGTCACTCTGCTCGACGAGCCCGGGAATCTCGACATTGTCGAGCGGAACCCCGTCCGGACCGACCGTCGCGGGAGCCTGTTCGATCACGACTTCGGCCAGCTTCTCGGCGACCTCTTCACGAAGCGACTCGATGGCCGCGGTGTCTCCACCCCCAATTGCATCCGCCAGAGGCCTAACGAAGAACTTCGAGAAGAAGAAGAGCCCGAGCAGCAACGCGATCCCATGAAGGAGAGAATTCACGAGCACGACAACGTCGGGCGTCATGAAGCCCTGCGGCTCTCCCTCGGCATCGAGTTCGATGAAGGGCGAGTTGATCACGCTGATCTCGTCACCTCGACTCGAATCGAATCCGACGGCCCGCTTGGCGAGTTCCTCGAACTCGACCAATTCATCCGCGCTCCAAGGCGCGAATTTAGCGACTTCTTCGCCGGCCCCTTCGCCCTCGACATCTCCGCTCGGCGCCGCGACCGCCTTGCCATCGATCAGCACGGCGATCGACAGTCTTTCGATCTGCCCGGTCGGCAGCACGTGACGACTCACGGTCTTTGAAATTTCGTAGTTGACGGTCTCCGAGGTCCGCTCAGAAGAACTGCCGTCCTGGCCGCCTGCGTCCGCGGCGACTACGTCGGGAGAATTCGCGACGATGCCGGCGACTCCCCCTTCGCGGCTCGAGTCAGACATATTCTCGGAATCGACCTGTGTACTGCGCGCCACCTGTCCGTCGGGGTCGTAGGTCTCTTCCGTCTTTTCCGTTTGCGTCCAGTCGAGCTCTGCCGACACCTTCGCGACGACGCGACCGAGTCCGATGGTGCGTTCAAGGATCGATTCGATCTGCTCTTCGAGTTGCGTTTCCAGTCGACGTTCGGCGCCAAGCGTCGGTCCCGGGCCACGACCCGCGAAATCCATATCCGCTTGGGGCGCGAGAAGACGGCCGTGATTATCGACGAGGGTCACCTGGGAGACTTCGAGGCCTTCGACGCTCGATGCGACGAGATGCACGATGCCCCGGACTTGCGTCGCGTCGAGATCCCAACCCGCGCGAAGGCGAGCGACGATCGAGGCCGTCGGCCTTCGGTCATCCTTGCGAAGCAAGGTCTTGCGCTGGGGGATCGCCAGCTGCACACGGGCTTTCTCGATGCCCTCGACCTGTTCGATCGTGCGGGAGAGTTCGCCCTGCAAGGCGCGGTGATAGTTGATCTTCTGGACGAAGTCGGTGACGCCGAACTTGCCCTGATCGAAAATCTCGAAGCCGGGGGAGCTACCGTTGGGAAGCCCGCGGCTTGCGATGCGCATTCGCGCTTCGTGGATCCGCGCCGCGGGAACGAGGACAGCGGAACCGCCCTCGGCGATCCGATGGTCGATCCGCTCTGCCGTCAGACCATCGACGATCTGCACGATCTCGGCGTCGTCGAGGCCGCGATAGAGCATGCGATAGTCAGCGTTCTGGGTTCCCGTCGCGATCCAGCCAAAGAACGCGAGGGAGCCGGCTGCGGTGGCGACAAGCGTGGCTTGACGTCCCGGCGAAAGCGCGGCGAATTGCTTCATGAAATTCTGGAGCCAGTCCGGCACGAATTACCTCAGATCGTTCGCAGGACGCGCTGATAGGCGTCGAGTGCCCGATCCCGCAGCTGCATCATCATGCGCAGCGAGAGATCGGCTTCATTGAGAGAGACCACGGTTTCCATGATCCCGACCTCGCCTTTGGCGAGCCCCGCGGAATTGTCATGGGCGGCGTTCTGCTTCTCGTTCACTTCGCCCACGAGATCCGCGACGATTTCAGCGAACTTGCCTCCCGGAGCGTCGGCGCCGCCGGTCTTTCCGATGCCAATCGAGTCGTTCAGACTCGGGGTGACTTCACGTAGTCGTTCGATCAGGACCTGTTCCATGACTTACTGGCCCACTCGCAGGAGCGCTTCGGACATGCTCTTGACCTTCGCCATCACCAGCAGGTTGGCCTGGAAGCTGCGACTCGCGCTAACCAGGTTGGCCTGCTCTTCGACGAGGTTGACGTTCGGGAACTCGACATAGCCGTCTTCGTTCGAGTCGGGGTGGTGCGGCAGGTACCGCGTTACCGGCTCGCGCGGATCCTCGGCGATGCGGGAGACCGAGACGCTGCGCAGCTTCTGTTCGAGCTGCGACGCGAAAGGCTGGGCGACGCGACTTGCATTGAAAACCGGATCGCGACGGCGGTAGGGCCCGCCCTCTTCTGTCCGGGTGGTCTGGGCGTTCGCGATATTGCTTGCGGTCACGGTCATGCGCGTTCGCTGGGCGCGTAGCCCCGACGTCGCGATGTCCATGATGTCACTCATATCCATGAAAAGAGCCTCCCTGCTCCTTGGTTAATTCGGACTAGCCTTGCCCAATCGCGGTTCGCACCAGCGCGGAAACCCGCGCCAATACGTTCGCTTGGTCGATGAATGCGCCGGCGTTTCGATTCGCGGCGACGAGTTCCTGGTCGAGGTCGACGCCATTGCCATCCGGTCGCGTACCCCGAGGTCCGAGCTCTACACGCGGACGGGACACGTCCCCACCGCCTGCTGCGAGATGGCCGCTATGAGTGCGCTCCATCTGGGTGCGGGTCGAACTGAGCACGCCTTCGAAGCTGAGATCGCGCCGTCTGTATCCAGGCGTATCCGCGTTCGCGATATTCGCGGCCAGCACGGATTCGCGAGCCATTCGGAAGCGCATCGACGTCTGCAACGCATTGATCGCTTCCCCTCCAAAGCTCGGCATTTTTTTCCTCCTGTGGGTGCGACACGCATTCCCTCTGAAATGCGGGGCCACCAGGCTCCGTTAGAGCAAGTCGCGTGCCAGATGAGAAACGCAGCTAAGGAGGACGACAGCGCGTCGAGACCGATTGAGAGTGGCCAGAGGCCTTGCAGGTGCGAAGGCCAAACGTCCGTCAGCGTGCACAATGAAAACGCCGCGGGGCCGTCGGGTGGAAGATCTTGCCGCCCTCGCTCGCCAAGTCTCGGGAAAACCCCCTAGACCTAACGCAGTCCGTAGTCTCGGATCTTGTTCCGCAAGGTCCGCACACTGATTCCGAGGGACTCGGAGGCGCGGGTGCGATTGCCCTGCCAATGGGCCAAGGCGCGCACGATCGTGTCACGTTCAAGCGACTTCAGATCCAGGGATCGATCTGTCTCGTCGGGAAGACTTGCCTGTTCGACATCACGCCGGACGAAGTCCTGCGCGGCTCCCGGCTCTCCCCGAAGCAACGCACTTCGCAGTCGACTCTCAAGCCCCATCGCGTTTCCCGGAAATCCCTCGGCGGCCATCGACGCAACGAGCTCGGGATCGATCGTCGGCGTCTCTCGTCCGAGACTCCGAGCCAGACGTCGCGCAATCCCCTGGCAGAGATCTCCCTGATCGAGTGGGCGCTCACGGAGCGCGGGCAAGACAACGCGGCTGCCGTCGAGCCGATACTGAAGTTCGAGATCCAGCGCGCCGTGCGATGCGCTCGTTTCGAGGGATTCGCGCGCGACCGTCACGATTCGAGGACCAACGTCGAGCGAGCGAAGTCCATTACAAAGCGCACGTTGTGCGTCTTCGCTCCATTCCGCGGGCTCAATCAGAATCAGCGTCCCCGTTCTGCAATCCTCGAGCGTTCGGTCGATGCAGGCCTGGGCGCCGGCGCGTCCCTCCATCTCCACTTCACCTCGATCGAGCACTCGACAACGCTCTGCGCCGCGGGTGCTCAAACGATGGACGGCTCGGGCAAGGGCACGTCGGCCGGTCCCGAGCTCTCCTTCGACGACAAGGGGGACATCTTCACTTGCCCATCTCCGCGCGCGCTCGAGCTGTGCCTTCATCTCAGGGTCGCTCGTTCGCAGAATCGGGTCCTGGGTAAATTCGAGGGGCGCTTCATCCTCAATCAAGGAACAGCGGATCGCGTCTTCGAGGGTGTGGACCGAAAACGGTTTCGTCAGCACCCGTCCCCTGAGCGCTCGGGGCGAATTCGATCCTCCGACAAGCCAGATCGTGCGAAGCTCATTCGCGACGGCAGCCTCGTTAGGCAGGGCTGTTTGAGCCTCCCCGTCCAGATCGATGATCCGAACGTCTGGAGGGCGATCCGCAACCGCTCCCGATCGCGACTCGAAATCGCCCTCGAGCGCCGCACAGGTCGTCACCGAGTAGCCCGAAGACACGAGCGTGCGCGCAAGGTCATCCCGCAGTCCGCTATGGCGAACGACGAGCAGGATATGAATCCCATCGACGGAAACGCTCCCTCCCCGATCAGGCATCCGTCGACTCTGTCGCGGACGGTGCGCCAGCGGACTGCGCGATCACAGGCAGTGCGAAACCAATCTCTTCTCGCGCGTCCGCAGCGTGCTTCCCTCCGCCCATAGAAGACACGAGATGCCCGGACCAGGTCGCCACGCTGACATCCAATTCGAGTCGGGCGACACGTCGGATCGCGTGGGCATCCGCCGAGTCCTCCAGCCCGTTCCTCGGAACATGAAACACCAGACACGCACACCCGTCCTCAACACGAAAGGAGACCCCGACACTCTCCGAGGCGCGCAGCGTCTGCGTCGCAAGCCGAGCAAGGCCGAAGATCATCGCCTCAAGCGCGGCTTCCGGTAGAGCTACGAAGAGCGCGTGATCCGAGACGGGCTCGACCGACAGATCTCCCTCGAAAACGATTCCCCGCGCTGCCAGGACACGCAGAAACCGGGAAAGCGCGACCCGCGAAACCGCCACGAAGTCAACGGGAGCGTGGTCGGCGTGGCTACGCAGGTCCGCAAGCAGATCGATCTTGGAAAGCAGCCCGTCGATCTCTTCGACCGCAGCACGAATCGTCCCGACCCGCCCCTTAAGAGAAGGTGAACTCTCGAAACGTTCAATCTCGCTGGCGGCCAACTCAACGCGGGCGAGCGCGTTTCGACTTTCGCTTGCTAGGACCCGGGTCAGCGTCTGCCGCGTTTCCTCTTCGGGAGGGTCGGAGACGACACTGCTTACCTCGCGCGCCCTCATTCGACCTCACTCCCATAGGCGGCCCACAGCGACGTCAGGTTCTTTTCGAACGTCGCATAACGTGCCCAGGGCGTGCCCAGAGCGATCGATGGATCCTCTCCCCAGGCCGCAGCTCCCTTGGAATTCGCTGCGCCTTCGAGCCCCAGCCAGAAGCGCGCAGAGGACCGCATCGCTCCACCGTCAGCGTATTGATCGATGAGCTGGTATTGCGCCATCGCGCTTCTCGAACGTCCCTTTTGGCGATAAGCGTGGCCGGTCAGCATCGCCGCCTCGATGAGTCCGGCCCGTGACGCGGGTTCTAGCCCCGGCGCAGCGAGCCAAACCGGCAAGCGCTTCGCCAGATAGTCTGCGGATTCGAGCCCCGCGGTCGCGTCGAAGGTCTTCGCCATCATCCGGGCAAGTTTCCCTCGATCTCGAGTCAACACTTCCGCATCGAGCACCGCCGCGAATCCCACGGCAGCATCCGCATAACGTTCGTCTCTAAAGTCCGCCTCGGCGAGAATCGATCGCCATTCCACGACGTGTTCGTCGGGCTCCTCGAGAGCCGCACTCGCGACGCGCCGAGCCAGCGTGTACTCCCCGATCGCGAGCGACGTCCGCGCCAGGGGCAGCGCAATGATCTCGGCTCCAGCCGTGCCGAAACGGCGCGCGATCGTGCGATAGAGGGTGGCTGCCAGCCAGGGCAGCTCCATGCGTTCAAAGCACTCCCCGACACTCGCAAAGGGCGCCGGATGCGAAGCACGTTCGATGAGGATCCCGTAGCGACCGCCCAGAGATCGAATCACATCGCGGCAATCCCCCCCCTTGTTATGTCGCGTGACGACCTGCGCCAGAAGACCGTCGAGTTTTTCCGTGTAGTCGGGATTCACGACCGCATCGATCCCCTCGTAGGCGAGACGTGTCGCGACGGCGAGGGCCCCATCGATGTCCCCACGGTCGGCGAGCTCATTCATCAGGACGCCGAGTGCGTAGCGCCGAACACCGTGGCGCTGGTCGCGAAGCGCGACCATCAAGAGGTCGAGGCGCTGATCGGTGGAACCTGGGGCAACCCCCAGATCGATGGCGCGAATGGAGGCCAAAGCGCCGATCGGGTCGGTGCGGCGCTTACCAGAGACTCCGGAAAGTCGTTTTCTCGCAAGCAATGGATCGCTATAGGCAACATCCAGATCCGCGAGTCGGATCTCCGCCGCATCCCGAGCGTTCCGATCCGCTCCAGATTCAAGGAAGCGCTCGAGCCAGCGGAGTGCCCTTCCCGGATCGCCCGCGTCCAGTGCCGCCTCGGACGCGCGTCGTGCCCAGCCCGTAACCGACGCACCAAACGCGGAAGCCCTCGGCAGCAACGCTTCATACTCATCACTGACCTTTTCGATCTTGCCTGAATCGAAAGAGAGATCCGTTAGCCGCAGGCGTGCCGCCAGAGCGAGTCGTGCGTTCTCGGACTTCGTCAGCCTTCGATAGGCCAGGTGCGCATCAAAGGAAGACCGGCGGCGATAGAGAATCTCCGCTCGCCAGAATTTGACGTCGTCGAGGCGGTCGCGGCGCGCATCGAACTCTTCGATCCATTGAACCGCGCGGGTGAGCTGCGCCGAAGCCTCTGAATCGCGACGCATCAAGAGAAGCAGTCGAGCGAGTTCGAGCCGGGCACAAAGTGCGTGCTCCTTGATGTCCTTGCGGCGCAACAAGCTCCGCAGCCATTCCTCTGTTTCGAGCATCGCCTCGCGATCCTCGGACTGGCGGCTCTGGAGGACGCCGTCGAAAACCACCAGCTCAAGTCCGGGTCGATCAAGACTTCGCGCCCAATCCGCGAGTACGCGCCTCGCTTCTTCCCACTCGCCCGCGTCGGTTTGCTCCACGATTGGATCGATCGCCGCGTCGAGGCCGTCGGGCACGCAATACTCAACCGCATCAAGGAGCGGCGTTTCGAGATCACGATTACCGAGAATGTCGTAGGGACTCGGCGGAAATTCGCTTCGCGCCTGCACGGATGGGGCGAAGCAAGAAACAAGAGTGAACACGACGATGAACGTCGAAGACGCGCGCTTCACAGGGTGACCTCAGTCGAATGGTCGCCTCGAACACGCAGGGCGAAGCGCTGAACGTCGTAGCTGTAGGCGACGAGTGCATCGCGCTCTTCGTCATCCATATACGTGAGGGCCATCGCCAATCGCTGGGCTTGGCCCGGGCATGCGGACTTTGCGGAATCGGAGACGACCGTCGCAACGGCCCTCAGCGTTCGAACGTACGGCGGCGGGAGGAGCAGCTCGATCAAGACCGCATCGCCCTGCAGGTAGGGCCGCTCGACGTCGAGCGCGAGTCCCGCACCCGAGAAGACCATTTCGACTCGATCCGTGCCGCTCAGGGGCCGCGGGATCTCAACGGGAGAAACGCCGAGCAGCAGGTCGAGCTTTTCCTCGATGCGTCGCAGCCGGGCCATCAAGGGCGTGTCTTCGCCCTCGTCGTCGAGCGGCTGGAGCAGCGGATCGGGAAGCGACAGGTCGAAGATCGCAGCGTCTACATCGGCGGGTGCCAAAGGTGTCAGCCGAATGGGGAGTCGACCTTCGACGCGATAGTAGGCGCGCCGACCGTCATCCCGCTGGACCGGGTCTTCCTCCGTGCGGGCTCCTCCCGCAGCTCGTCGACTCCACATGCGAACGCACAACCTCGAACGAAGCCGTCGATCCGAACGCACAATGCGCCCGTCGAGCTTCGCCTCGATCATGATTCGCAAGGGGCGTGCCAGTGCGAGACGCGACCTGGCAGCCCAGAAGCCGTATGCCGGCGCGAAACCATTTCAGGATGGGAGTCGACACATCGAAACGAAAGATGCGCCCGGCAGGAAATTCCGTTAGGCGGCTTCCGCGTTTCCCTCGAGTTCCGAGAGTCGCGCTCCGACTTCCTCCGCGTCGTAGGGCAGCATACAAACGGCGTCAGCGCCCAGAGACATGGCCCAGCGAACCTGGGACAACGTCGGCGAATCGATCGCGACCACAACCTTCTTATCCGCGAGTCGTGGATTGTGTCGAACCTCCTCGACGAGGTCGATGCCCGAACGAATCCCGAGACTCCAGCAGATGATGTAGACCGCCGCGTCGAGGACATCCTCCGATGCCTCGGTGTCGAAGTCCATCGAGTCCATCGCGATCACCTGTCGATCGAAGTCATCCTCAAGATCTTCTGCGCGGTTGCGTGATGTCGCATCGGGATCGATCACGACGATCGAGCCTCGCTCTCCGCCGCCCCCGCCCTCTTCTTCGTCGTCCGCCATGCGTACCCTCGCCGCTGGATCGATGATCCAACGCCTCGAGACGCCCCCCGCCGTCCCAACCAAACGCATCTCAAGATGCGCAAGGAAGCGGCAACCGGTCCGGTCACCCCTTCACCGTCTCCTATCGTCGGCGGAACTTTTCAACTTGAGCGGAAGTGTGGGGATCGACGCTCAGGCTTTCACTTCAAACACCCGCGCGTCGAGGCGTTCGCGGGTCGCGTGCGCCTGAATCGCCGATCGGCGTCGATTGAGCGAATTGCGCTCATCACGAATCGCCGTGACCTCAGCGCCACAAACCTCCAGGATCTCGCGGTCGAGGGTGCGTACGCGTTCGACATACGCGCGCGTAGCCGCGTCGAGGGACACCGCCTGGCCGTCTTCTCCTCCAACGATCGCACGAAGTGCCTCGAAGGCCGCCTCGCGGGTCTGATACGCCGCAGTGAGGGACTCGAGCTCCCCCCCGCCGAGCAAAGCCTCATGAATCGATTCGGTCGCCGCCAGAAGATCGGCGCCAATTCGGCTCGTTTCGAGATTCTCATTCGATCCGGACGAACCCATCACGTCTTGTCTCCCACCATCCGACCGATTCCCCTAACAGGCCCCTAAGCGAGGCTCGACAGGAAGCCCTGCTGGCTCTGCAACCCGGACACGATTCGCTCGAGTTCACTGAAGCGCTGGATCAGCGTCTCTTCCCGCTGCCCAAGCCGAAACTCGAACCGCTCAATCGAGTCATCGAATTCGTCGAGTCGCTTCGCGTACGATTCATCGCGACTCGCAAGCGTGCCGTCTCCGGAGCGAACGAGCTGCTCGAGCTGAGTCGCGAAGAGTTGGGCGAACCCTTCGTCGTATTCCGGCTCCTCGCCCTCTGGGACTTCGTCGGGATTCTCAGCTAAACGCCCGGAGAGGAATTCAGATACAGAGTTCGCGTCGAGGGCCAATGCCTCTTCTAGTTTTTCCCGGTTGACCGAGAGGGTTCCGCCGGATTCGATCTCGATTCCGATATTCGAAATCGTGCCGCCCAATCCTCCGTTCGCGATCGACGCAAAGGGATTGCTCGGGTTCAGTACAAAGCTGAAGGCGCGCGAAATCATGTCACGCAGCTCGCCCTGAACCTGTCGGAGCGTGAAATCGCCGGAAAGCGGCCCTGAACTCTTCGAAGTCTCGTTGTACCGGAACTGATTGTCGATGAAGCCAATGACGTCGTTGTACGCCTTCGTAAATTCAGCCAGCCCCTTTTCGACTTCATCGATATCGACTTCGATCGAAACGGTCTCGATGTTGCGGCGCTGAAATGGATCGTTCGCGTCGGCCGGGGAGTCCGGATCGTCCCCCACCGAATAGGCATCTTCGTCGACGGCCGAGGGGCGCCGCAATTGAAACGTAATTCCCGTCAGCACATCGTCGATCAGGTTCGATTCCCGCTCGATCAGGCGTGGGTCCGCCTCACTCCCGGTCTGACCGAAAAGACGGATCTGGGCATTGCTGGCGACATCGCGGACGGGATCAGGCTCGACGATGGCGACGTCACCGGTAATCGTCAGCTGGTTCGAAAGCCCCGTTCCCGTCGAGGTCAACACAAGTTGATAGTCGCCATCCGCGACGCGGAGGACATCCGCTCGAACCGTGCCACCGTTCTCTTCGCTCGTATTGATCTGATCTCGTACGTCCTGAATGTTGAGACCGCTCTCCGTCGGGGCAAGAAGGGTGATCTCCGTCGCCTCGATTGCGGGAAAAACCGTGTCGTCCCCATTATTGAGGGAAATTGTCATGGTTTGACCGGCGGCGAGGACTTCCGTCGTGTCGCTTTCGTACGAATAGGAAAACGCGCGCGAGCCCTGCGCGAGCTTCACCACTTCAATGTCGATATCGCCGGGCGCTGCGCCCGCGCCCGCGGAAACCGTAACGATGTCCTCATCTGTTGAAGACGCACCGAATTTCAAGAATTCTTCCGTCGACGAAACCGCGGAGTCATTCTCGTTCCGATTATCGAGCGCCTGGGCGGCTTCGCGCAGCGCCATCAGCTTCGTGTTCAGGTCGCGCATGAGACTGCGCTGATTGCTGATGTCCGCGCGGCGGGACTTGATTCGATTGAGCGGAATGCGCTCGAGCTCGAGCAACCCGCTCAGGAGCGCGTTCGTATCGAGCCCACTGGCCAAGCCGCCGAAGGTCGCTCGTCCCAGCAAGTCGCTTGACATAGTTTGATCCCCGTCTTAGTTCACGGACGTGCCGGGCCAGAATGCACTCGACTAAGCATCGCTCGCCTTCGCCACGTCCTACTCGACTCGCATCGACCATCGGCGTTGGCCGAATGAGCCCGTCCTTGACGACGTTTCAATTCGAAAGTGGGGATGTGCCCGCGGTGGGAGTCATCGGTTCGCCCTTCGAGAGGGCGCGCATCACGGTGCCCCACTGCTCGATGCGGGTCTTGATCTCATACTCCAGAAGGTCCGCGATCCGAAGCGGATCCTCCTCTCCCTGGGCTTCGACCAATTCCTGAAGCCAGGGAAAGATCTCGCCCTGTACGGCGGCGAGGGACTCCGCGTCCTCTTTCAGGATCGAGGCAACGGAGTACGTGATTCCTGTGAGAACCGTCAATGAATCGGTGACGTCCGCGAGCAGCTCGTTGCCTTTGTCCGCGCGGCCCGACTGAAAATGCTCGACGGTCTGGCTCATCGCATCGACGATCTGACCACAGTAGTCGGCACCCTGTTCGAGCACCGAATACGCCACCACGCGAGTGGGCTTTCGCTGGATCGCCACGCGGTCGATGCCGTCGAGACTTCTTGTCTCGAGTGCCGACAGCTCATCCGGGCTCAGTTCCTCGCCATCGATTTCGACGGCGACAACGACGGATTCTTCGCGTCCCGCGTCGAAGGTCTCCGCAATCGCGACGAGCTCGGCGAGATTCGCGCAATCCGAGAGATCGAGATCTCGCTCTTCGCCATTGAGAATGAAGTCCATCGTTGTTCTCCTTCGGGTCGTCGTCCGAGATCTACTCCCCAACGGACGCTACGCGCGTCGAACCACGGCCTTGAGAGAGCAAGCGTTATGCCAAGCGGCTCGGGGCTCGCAGAGAATTTCCGGATCCCCCGCTCCTTCGCTCTGTGCCCACGAGAGCTGAGGCACGCGACTTGCACATCCGTCTTCTTATCTCTCTTCTCACCCCACTGAGGCCGCACCGGCGCCGCCTCCGACCGAAAAAGGATTCAGAGCGAAACCCCATGCGTTCAGATCGAAACACGTGCCCGGAAAATGCTGCCCCTCCCCGATTCATTGCCGAGGTATCGAGCAATCATCATTGCGACCTATCGCGCACGCTCGAATTCGTCGATCGCGCCGCGGAAATCGGATGCGATGGGGTGAAGTTCCAGCTCTTCAAGATCGACCAGCTCTTCGCTCCGGAGATCCTTCGCCAGAGCGCCTCTCATCGTGCACGTCGCCAATGGGAGCTACCGGAACATTTCCTCGCCCCCATCGCGCGGCGATGCAGAGAACGTGGGCTCGAGTTTGGTTGCACGCCCTTCTACCTCGATGCGGTGGCAACCCTCTCGCCCTTCGTCGACTTTCTCAAGATTGCGTCGTACGAGCTGCTTTGGGACGACCTTCTCATCGCCTGTGCGAAGACGGGTCTCCCCCTCGTCCTTTCGACGGGGATGGCGACCCTTGACGAAGTCGCGCATGCGACGCGCGTCATCGAACGAGCGGGCGGGCGCGACCTCACCCTCCTTCATTGTGTCTCGGGCTACCCGGCGCCGGTCGAAGAGGCGAACCTCGGGGCGATCGACGTCCTCGCGGCACTCGACGCTCCTTTTGACGGGCTGCGCATTCGTGCCGGCTGGTCTGATCACACAGTCCAACCCGGAGTGATTCAGCGCGCGGTCCACGCCCATGCGAGCGCGATGGTCGAGTTCCACCTCGACCTCGAAGGCAACGGGGACGAATTCGAAAGCGGTCATTGCTGGCTGCCCTACGACATGCAGGAAACGATCACTCAGGTGCGAGCCGGATTCACCGCAGAAGGCTCGGGCCAAAAAGCCCCGACGAAAATCGAAGATGCAGAGCGTTCGTGGCGCGCCGATCCGAGCGATGGATTACGCCCTCTTCTGCCACTCAGACATCAGTGGTCCCCACTCACGTGATCGTCCGTCGTCATCGATCGCACCAAACGACGAAGGCACCAAAAGGGCTCGGAATCGATTTCGTCCTGGCCGGCGGCGCCGGGGTCGGACTCGGCCACATCGTTCGCTGTGCCACAATCGCAGCGGAGGCAAAGCAGCGAGGATGGTCCGTCCGCGCTTTTCTCGACGGGGACGATGCGGGTCTTACAACCTGGCAGCGACTTGCGGGCGACTCGGTCGTGGGATCCTCCCGCGCGTGGCGTCCCACGACGGCCCATCGACTGGTTGCCCTCGACTTCCCGAACGAGAAGAGCGCCTGGCTCGAACGCATCGAACGAGCGGGAATGGCGAGTCTCGTGATCGACGACGCCCGCGTTTCCTCACGTGCGAGTTGGACGCTCCTTCCGGGTCTGCACCATGCGGTCGAATCCAGTCACGATGACTCGGACACATCACGGGGATCTCCGCGCGTCCTGTCCGGTCCACGTTATGCGATCATTCCCGAGGCGCATCGTCGCTGTCCGCGGACGCCCCTCTACGGCCGCGACCGTGTGCTGCTTTCAATGGGCGGAGCCGACCCGCACCATCTCGCGCCTCAAATCGCCCCCATCGCGCTCCGCCTTCTCGACCGGCTGAGTGGGCGAATACCCGTCGCCGAACTCGACGTCGTGCTCGGACCCGCCTTCGAAGATCCGGGAGACCGCATCGCTCGACATCTCACTTCTCTTGGCGGACACGTCTATCGCGGACTCGATGCCGCCTCCATGGCAGAGCGCATGCGAAGCGCTCGGATCGCCTTGATCGGCTTTGGGACAAGCCTCACCGAACTCGCCTGGCACGGCACGCCGTTCTTGAGCGTCACGCATCATGCCCATGATCGTGCCCCGGCCCGCGACCTCGAAGCCAATGGCCTCGGTCGTGTACTCGGGACCGCCGGAGAGCTCGCTCCCGACCGAGTCGAGCGCCGGCTCTCCCGAGCGCTCCTCGACCTCGAATGGCAACGCACGAGCCGACAACGCGCTCTGTCACTCATCGAGGGGGGCCTCGGCACGACTCGCGTGCTTCAAACGCTCGAAGCGAATCTTCCGGCCCGCAGAGGAGCGTTCAGCGGAATTCAGCTCGGCGGCGCCGCATAGCGCACCGCCGCGATATCCTGCTTCGCATCGCTGCGTTCCTTCTTGAAGACATCGCTTCCGCCGCGCCGAATCACATCCGGCGGCACCTCTTCAAACGACTTCTCGAAAGCCTCGAACCAGGACCGTGCACGACGGATCCCGTTCTGCGCGGCCTGAAAGAGGAAGGCCGACTCATCCGCCAGGTCCTCGTCTGTCGGGTCCTGACGTTCCGTGCGGCGCACCGCGGCGATCGCGTTATAGATTTCGGGCTGCACGAGCATATCGAGCCACGGGATTCGCTCGAGCTGCACCCGCACCCGCTTCTCGTGACGCGCGAGACCGCGCAGGATCTCGACGCGCTGTTGGTCATTCTTTGCGTTCAGCAGCTTATCCCGGGTCTTCTTGGCGAATCGCGTACCCTTTTTCGCTTCCGACTCCACACGATCAAGGAGCTTGCGCGCGTCCGCGACCGCTTCCGCATAATCCGAGAGCCCCTTCTTCACGTAACGATCATGTACATCGAGAATCATTCCCCGCGGATCGAAAGACTCGGATGCGTAGGTCTCAATGAACGAGGCGAAGGCGAGATGCTCGATCTCCGGAATGCGCGCACCTCCCTCAGTGCAATTAATGAGGTTGTGCCCCGTATTGCGAAAGTGAAGGCCGATCTCGCGGTACTGCTCAAGGAAGGACGCGTAAGCCTTCCAGGTCGCCACCTTCTCTCCCTCATTCCAGCCGTCGACCCAGACGACTCGCTGGTTCTTCATGCCGTCATTCTCGGGGTCCGGAGCTGTTTCCTTCAACAACCCCGCCTTCTTATTCATGCCGCGGAAACGAAAGTCCCCGTTCTCTTCGTTCTCAACTTCAACGAAGTCGTAGGCGGAGTCCTTCGCGTAAGCGCGACCATCGGTAAAGGCGAGATCCTGTCCGATCAAGGCAATCGGATCGCATCCGAGCATATCGGCCATCCCCACGGCTCCTTGGGCAACGGTTCCTCCCCCCATCGAAAAGTTCTTTTCGCCGCCCGCCTTGCCAATCCACACCCCAAGCGCACCACCCGCCGGCGTCACGGTAAAGCGAGCGCGACACGGCACATCGAAGATCGCCGGGTCTGCATCCGCGGAGGGTGCCGTGATCATCGACGTGGTGTCGCCTACATCCGTCAGCTGATGGCTGACGTCGCGACTCTCGAGTACGTGAATCAGATGTGGCTCGATGCCCGCTCGTCGTAGGGCCTTCGCTGTCTGTCCGATGCCGATGATGACCGCCTTGTCCTGAATCTCGCGCAAGAGTGGAAGCTGCTTATCAAGCGACGGTCCCGCCGCCACCACGACGGCGGGCTTCCCATCGAATACCCCCGCCAATTCCCCCAGCTGCGGCGATTCGGCAATCCGTCGCCCGTTCCGAGCAGTCACCCATGCCCAGGGCATCAACATCTCGATGGAGGTGAGCCTCTGAACGTCGACGACTTCTTTCGTGTCCCGAATCGTGTCCACGACGCGAGCGACGGCCGATTGATCAAGACGCATCACAGCGGGATGCGGAAAGACCCGAACGCGCAAGCCTGGCGTGTAGCGGGCAGAGAGGAGACGATTGAACTGGTCCAGTCCCGTCGCGAAGAAGAGATCCTTGTGTTTGGCGCAGAGATTGACGATCGAAATTCGATGCAGCGCGGCTTTTAAGCGCTCGATCGATGGCTCAAAGATGATCAATGTTCCCGGGTTCAGCTCGTAGAAGGGTTCGAACTGCTCGCCGAGACCGAAGCCCACAGCGATCATGATATCCGCCGGTTCCGCTGCCATTCTTTCGGCGATCTGCTGTCCTTCGCGAACAGGATCGTAGGCCGAGCCCAGACGGACCCCGCGCTCGGTCAAGATCCGTGCGCCGCGCGGCCCCACCTCTTCTTCGATCCCGTCGATCGACGCTTCAAGGAGTGCATCCGCGAGATCGAGACTTCGCTTCCGGATCGCTGCCACATTCTTCTTAAAGACCGCTTGTGATTCCAACTTCATTCTCCGTCCGGTAGACCAGACCGTGATGTCTCAACCGAGCGCGTTCGATCACGCCACTCTCTTTTGTGTCGAACCCTTCGATCGCGAAGCGAAAGCCGAGTCGGCCGCGAAGAAAACTCGCTCGCGTCTCATCATTTTCCGCCGCGCTCTGTCCCAACCGGCAGAAGAAGCTCCCGTCGACCTCTTCGAAGTCGAGCATCGGAACGACCGCCGCGCGCGCTCGATCCGTGCTGACGAGAATTCCCTTGTCACGATCCGCCAGGGCGACCCAGCCTTCCGTCGCGCCAAGGCACGAGGAGGCCGAAATCGATGACGAGACGGCGTCTGACTGTCGAATTCGCAAGCCCGGCGCCAGCCCTCGCCATTCGACGCCGACCCCACCGTGAATCGATCCATAACGAAGCGACTCACGATCCCAGGCATCCGGTCGAAGCGTCACGGTCCCCAATCTCAGGGAGCAGAGTTTCGCTTCGTTGAACGCGAGATCGTGGAGAACATCGAGACGCGGCGCGTTGCGATAGAGGCGATAGATCTTTCGCCACCGTCCGAAGGGGGAGTCGAACGCGGCCTCGAGCGAGAGGCGGACCGGTCCGGAGCCCTGAGGCGAGAGGGAGAGCCGAACGGCCGATAGATCCGTGCGCTTTTCGTTGTGATCCGTCAGCGCAACGACATGGCCGCTATAGAAGTCTGGAGTGAAGGCGATCGTGTCGAAATGGCCGTGGGGAATCGTGCCTATCAAGGGGCGGTCGTTCAAGGCGGGAAAACGCAGCGCTTCGATTGCGCCGCCGCGATGGCCGAGAAAATCTGCCTGAACCTGGTCCGTTCCCACCGACGCGACCTCGTGGTCGACGGAAACTTGATTATCGTCTCGGGCGACGGAGTTCAAGGAGAGCCCGATCGAACCGCGGGCTTCGATGGTCGGTTCGAGAACGAGCGTGGCTTCACGAAGACTGCCGTCGCGATAGCGCCCCTGGACTTCAAGCTGATAGGCGTCGTCCGGTAGGGCTTCGCCTCGTCGCACCGACAATCCGATCGCTTCGTGGCGACCCGGCGGAAAGCGAAGCGGAACTTCGATGGGCATCCCCTCCCAGGCAACCGCCCCCGGATTCGTGATGACGAGGTCCTCCCCCTCAAGAAGTTGGGGTGCGAGTTCAGCAAGGCGGTCATGGCTGGCCTTCTGAGCGCGGCCCATACGCGACTCGAACTCGCCGATCTTTTCCTCGGTCGCTCTCGTCCGAAAATCACTCCGCCAAAGATCGACGAGCTCGCTGGCGGCGACTCCGGACACGCCCGTGCGACCCATGCGGCGAACCGCTCGCTCACTCCGCAAGAGCCCCTCACAGCGCGTGTTCATCCCGAGCCCATCTCGACCCGAAACGGCCCAGCGCGTGGGGTTGTAACGCGGCTGCTTCTTGCACGGAATCGGATCGCTCGCCGAACCCAACGCCACGACCGGCAGTCGAATGGGCTCGACCGGTTCGAGTTCCGTCCCGGCGCGATCGGGCACGATCTCCCGAGGCAAGGCAAAGGCGTAGCGATCGTCTTCGTGAAAGCGCCGGAACAGGTCGTGAAGACGGCCCATTTCGAGCCCGGGCCCCTCATCCGACGAAGGGGAATTCCGGGAAGGCCGGTAATCGAAGATCTCGACATCACCGCCATACAGGCAGAGCGACTCGGCACCCGGGCGCTCAGCCAGCGCTTCGACATAGTCACAGACTTCCGAAGCTGGCGTTTCTCCCTGAGCGGCCCGCTGAATTTTCTGGAAGACGATCGAATCATTGAAGAGCAGCGCCGGCCCCTCGCCGGTCGGAACGCGCAACCGCGCCGGACGCAACCGCAGCGGTCGGAGCTCGGGCCGATGCGCCGCCGGGTTATTCCATTCCATGATCACGCGCTCCGCCCCGACCTCGCTGTAAAGCGAAGCGAGACCGTCCGCCCAGGTCTGTTCGTTCACGAAATAGGTCGTCGGCACGAATCCGAGTAGCCGTTGATAGGCTTCCGCGCCGAGGCTCAGGTTCAGGCGATTGATCTCCGTCGCCGCAAGCGGCGCAACAATCTGTGCTCGGCCCGAGGCGATCGGCTCGATCTGTCCGCGTTCGGCGAGACCCACGAAACGCTTCACCCATTCAGGATCCTCCCCTTCGAGAATCTCAAGCGTCCGCGCCGAAAGCTCGACCCCAATCGGAATTCCGTATTCCTCGGGCAGCGCGAGCAACGGCCAATAGCAGCGCGAGATCACCGTCGAGCGGTCTGCCTCCGGCAGTGCGGAGAAGTCGAGATTCGCGTGGAAAGCGGTAAAAAGCCGAATCGGCTTAGGCGGCATTGCGTGCGGCTCGGTCTCGGCGCTCACGGCGCATTCTCCGTGAGAGCCCGATCAAGGGCGTCAAGGACGTAGTCCTGCGCCGACTCGGACAAGCTGGGAAAGAGCGGAAGCGAAAGCAGTTCGAGATAGGCGGCCTCGGTTGCAGGGAGATCTCCAAAGGCCGTCCCGAATCTTGCCCGGTAGTAGGGCTGTAAGTGGATCGGGATGTAGTGCACTTGTACGCCGACCCTGGCTTCGTGCAAAGCGCGATAGATCGCCGCCCGACCGCCGACCACCGATTCGCTGCGCACTCGAATGGGATAGAGATGCCAGGCGGACTCGGTCTCCGGCCTTTCCGAGAGCAGCTCGATTCGCGGATCATTCGCGAGAGCATCCTCGTATCGATGGGCGATGGCACCCCGCCGCTCGACGATTTCATCAAGTCGGTCGAGCTGGCTCAATCCCAGAGCTGCGCCCAGATCGGGCAAACGATGGTTCGCAGAAAGCGAATGCATCTCGTAAACCCAACCGCCGCGCTCTTCGGCCCTAAGCGCGTCGGGAAGGCCGAGACCTTGATAGGCCGATGCGTCGCGCTCGACCCCGTGTTCGCGAAATCGTCGGCACTTCGCAGCGAACTCAGCGGATTGGGTCGTGATCGCGCCACCCTCCCCCGTCGTAATGTGTTTGGCGGGATGAAACGAAAAGCAGGCCGCGTCCGCCCGGCCGCCGACGCGCTGCCCGTGATCCATTGCGCCGAGAGCGTGACAGGCGTCCTCGATCAGGAAGTGATCCTCGGCGAGCGCCGCTCGGCAGCCTTCAACGTCACCCACGTGCCCGGCGTAATGCACGAGGATCGCACCGCGGGTCCGATCGCTGACTTTCCTCGCCACGTCCGCGGGATCGAGGGAGAGGGTTTCGGGATCGATGTCCGCAAAGATGGGCGTCGCATTACAGAGGAGTACGGCATTCGCCGTCGCCAAGAACGTGAGCGACGGAACGATGACTTCATCGCCTGGCCCAATGCCCATCGCCATCAAAGCAATCTGGAGCGCGGACGTGCCGCTCGAAACAGCGACCGCGTGCTCACTGCCGGTGTGCCTTCCAAGCGCCCGTTCGAAGGCCTCGACGGCCGGTCCCTGAGTGAGTCGAGACGACGCCAACACTTCCGACACAGCCTTCCGGTCGCCGTCTCGAATCTCGTGCTGGCAATACGGAATCACGGCGTACTCGGCACCGTCGGAGTCGGCAGTACCGGTGCGGTCTTCGCGCTGGTCTTGGCTTCCCCGAGCGTATCCACGAAATCACGGAGGTCTTCGACACCCATCCATTCGGTATTGGCATCACTCGAATAGGCGAAGCCGTCCGGGAGAGCGCGACCCGCGACCGTGGTCGCTGGGCTGCTTCCCGAGTCCGGCCGAACGATGTAGTGGCGTCCGCAATCGGTCGTATTACGGGACTCCTCAGCGGTGAGCAGCACTTCGTGAAGCTTCTCGCCGGGGCGGCGACCGACTTCCTCGATCCGAGCCTTCGGCGCGATGGCACGCGCCAGGTCGACGATGCGCATACTCGGAATCTTCGGAACGAAGATCTCCCCACCCTCCATCTGCGAAACCGCGTGGAGGACCAGATCGACCGCGGCTTCGAGAGAGAGCCAGAAGCGCGTCATTCGACGGTCGGTGAGGGTGAGAACGCCCGTCGCGGCCTGCTTCTCGAAGAGGGGGATCACACTGCCACGACTGCCCATGACGTTGCCGTACCGAACGCACCCGAAACGAATGTCGCGGGAACCGGAATAGACGTTGCCGTGGACGAAGAGCTTTTCCGAGCAGAGTTTGGTTGCGCCGTACAGGTTGACCGGGTTGACGGCCTTGTCGGTCGAGAGCGCGATGGTCTTGCGAACACCTGCATCAATCGCGGCATCGACGACATTCTGGGAGCCCAGGATATTCGTCTTGACGGCCTCGGCGGGATTGAACTCGCAGATCGGCACATGCTTGAGCGCCGCGGCGTGTACGACGAGGTCGATGCCATGCATCGCCCTCTCGAGCCGATCGCGATCTCGCACGTCGCCCAGAAAGAACCGAACTCGTGGATCTTGGCCGAGAGACTGGGCCATATCGTATTGCTTGAGCTCGTCTCGGCTGTAGACCCTAATCGTACAGTCCTTGTAGTCGGCGAGAATTCGCCGCACAAAGGCCTGTCCGAAGGAACCGGTCCCTCCAGTTACGAGAATCTTAGGGGACGCGGTCCCCAACCTATCGATGCCCTCGAGCGCGGGCTGCGCTTTAGTCCATGCCACGCGGAGGACTAGTGCAATCGCAATGCCAATCGCGCGCGGCTCTCGCGCAACTTGGTCGCGTTAGGCGGCAGATTTTTCCCAGGCGAAGTTCAAGCTGAAAAATCGCGTTCCATCGGGAACGGGGGGCGTCAAATATTGACGCAGCATGTCAGCGCGGTTGGGCGGAATCGCGGGCAAAACAAGAGGGTAAGACCGTCAGCCGCCTAGCCGGAGATCAGTTCGGAGCGTCCGCCCTCGTCCATTGCCGTGCGTTCGATCGCGGGACGCTTCGAAATCTCGACCCACGCTTCGTTAAGCGTAGTCAGAACACCGGAGGCTTCATCTAGGGGTTGCACCGTACCGCGCACGTTGGCTTCGAGTAGTCGGTCCGTCACGTAGAAGTAGAGCGAATCGAGGTTCTGGGCGATCTCGCCCCCCTGCTCGAGATTCAGACTCTGTTGAAGCTCGTTCACGATCGCGAGCGCCTTGGCAAGCGCGGTCGCGCGCCCCGCCACCTGGCCGGATTCCTGGCACTCACGCGCCTGACGTAGAAATCGGAGAGCGCCCTCATAGAGCTTCACGATCACCATCTCCGGTGTCGCCGTCTTGATCTCCATCTCGCGATATCGAGCGCCCAATCGAATTCCTCTCCTGCGTGCCGCTTGCCTGCGGCCGGTCATTTCGATCGTGTCGGCGATCGATGGGTCCCGCTAAAGATGCTTTGTAAAGAAACACTCCGGGACGAGGTAACCTCGCCCCGGAGTTCGTTTCGCCTCGACTAACCGCGCGCGTTAGTTCGCGCTCCTAATCGAGTTCGCCCAACCCGAAGCGACTTATCCCAGAAGGGACAGCGCACTCTGGGTCGAGACGTTCGCCTGAGCAAGGACCGAGATGCCCGCCTGCTGCAGCACCTGGTTCCGAGTCAGCTCAGCTGTTTCACTCGCGAAGTCCACGTCGCGAATCCGCGATTCCGCGGCCGACGTGTTCTCCTGAGAGACTGCCAGCGACCGAATCGCCGACTCGAGTCGGTTCTGGACCGTACCGAAGCTCGCTCGAAGCGACGCGACCTGAGAGATCGCCGAATCGAGCAGCGCCAGCGTCGTTCTCGATTGAGAGACCGTGCTGATCGTCGCTGCATCGACGCCGATGGCCGTAGCCCGTGCGTTGACTGAGCTGATCGTGATCCGGTCGTTCGACGTCGCGTCCGTGCCGATCTGGAAAACGGTTTCGCCACCGCCCTCAAGAATCGACGAGCCGTTGAACTGCGTCACCGCGGAAATACGATCGATTTCCGACAGCAGATCCTCGAACTCGTCGTTCAGCGTGTCTCGCTCATTTTGGCCGAGCGTTCCATTGGCCGACTGAATCGCCAGCTCTCGCTGACGAATCAGGATCGAGCTCACCTCGTTAAGCGCGCCTTCACCGACCTGCAGCAGAGAGATACCGTCGTTGGCATTTCTCTGCGCCTGTCCGATCGAGCGGATGTCAGCCCGGAAACCTTCCGAAATCGCCAGGCCCGCGGCGTCATCCGCTGCCCGGGTAATCCGGAGACCCGAGGACAAACGCTGCAGACTCTTCTGCAGGTTGCCCGTCGAGTTGACCAGATTTCTCTGGGCATTGATCGAGGCGACATTTGAATTTACGCGAAGTCCCATGGTGGGAATTCCTCCTTGACTCGGTTCCGCCGCCTAATTTGCGGCATCAACTCGAGTCGTCTGATTCAGTTCGACTAGCCGAGCAACGACAACGCACTCTGCGTCGACACATTCGCCTGGGCAAGGACGGAGATACCGGCCTGCTGCAAGACCTGGTTCCGGGTCAGTTCCGCCGTTTCACTGGCGAAGTCGACGTCACGGATCCGCGACTCTGCAGCCGACGTGTTCTCTTGCGAGACCGCCAGTGAGCGAATCGCCGACTCGAGTCGGTTCTGCACCGTACCGAAGCTGGCTCGCAGCGAAGCGACCTGCGAGATCGCAGAGTCGAGAAGCGAGAGCGTGTTGCGCGCGCTTTCGACCGAGGAGATCGTCGCGTAGACGAAGCTACCGTTCGTCGCACCAATTCCAAGGGAAGAGGCCCGCGAGTCGACCGCATTGATCGTGATCCGATCGTCCGTCGTCGCGTCGGTGCCGATCTGGAACACCGTCGACGCACCACTCTCGAGAATCGTGGTCCCATTGAACTGCGTCACCGCCGAGATTCGGTCGATCTCCGAGAGAAGATCTTGGAACTCGTCGTTCAGCGTGTCGCGTTCAGCGGCACCAAGCGTCCCATTGGCAGACTGAATCGCCAGCTCTCGCTGACGAATCAGGATCGAGCTCACTTCGTTAAGCGCGCCTTCACCGACCTGCAGGAATGAGATCCCGTCGTTGGCATTTCGCTGTGCCTGACCGATCGATCGGATGTCGGCCCGGAAGCCTTCCGAAATCGCCAGACCCGCGGCGTCGTCTGCCGCGCGCGTAATGCGTAGACCCGAAGACAGCCGCTGCAGACTCTTCTGCAGGTTGCCCGTCGAGTTGACCAGATTTCTCTGGGCGTTAATTGAAGCTACGTTTGAATTTACGCGAAGTCCCATCTTGGACTCTCCTTCTTGACGCGATCCGGATCACTGAATCCTTCGTGACCAAACCCGTCTGACTTTTTGGCCAACTCGATCCATCCATGTCTCGAGTACGGCCGTCATTCGTTCCTCTACAATGACCCCCATTCGGGGATCAAATCCCAGCCCAGAACTCACTATCCAAGCAAGGACAGAGCACTCTGAGTTGATACGTTTGCCTGCGCAAGGACGGAGATGCCGGCCTGCTGCAAGACCTGGTTCCGGGTCAGCTCCGCCGTTTCACTGGCGAAGTCGACGTCGCGGATTCGTGATTCAGCAGCCGAGGTGTTCTCTTGCGAGACGGCCAGTGATCGAATCGCGGACTCGAGTCGGTTCTGCACCGTACCGAAGCTGGCTCGAAGCGAGGCAACAGCCGAGATCGCCGAGTCGAGAAGCGAGAGCGTGTTGCGCGCGCTTTCAACCGAGCTGATCGTGGCGTAGTTGAAGCCCGAAACACTCGAGACTGTGCCGAGTCCGATCGAAGATGCTCGAGCATCGACCGCATTGATCGTGATCCGATCGTCCGTCGTCGCATCGACACCAATCTGGAACACCGTCGACGCGCCACTCTCGAGAATCGTCGTCCCGTTGAACTGCGTGACCGCGGAGATGCGGTCAATCTCCGAGACAAGATCCTGAAACTCATCGTTCAGGGTGTCGCGTTCGGCGGATCCGAGCGTTCCGTTGGCGGACTGAATCGCCAGCTCTCGCTGACGAATCAGGATCGAGCTCACTTCGTTAAGCGCGCCCTCACCAACCTGGAGATAGGAAATGCCATCGTTGGCGTTTCGCTGTGCCTGTCCGATCGAGCGGATGTCAGCCCGGAAACCTTCCGAAATCGCCAGGCCCGCGGCGTCATCCGCTGCCCGAGTGATTCGGAGCCCCGAGGACAACCGCTGCAGACTCTTCTGCAGGTTGCCCGTCGAGTTGACCAGATTCCTCTGGGCATTGATCGAGGCGACATTTGAATTTACGCGAAGTCCCATGGTGGGAATTCCTCCTTGACTCGGTTCCGCCGCCTAATTTGCGGCATCAACTCGAGTCGTCTGATTCAGTTCGACTAGCCGAGCAACGACAACGCGCTCTGCGTCGACACATTCGCCTGGGCAAGGACGGAGATACCGGCCTGCTGCAAGACCTGGTTCCGGGTCAGTTCCGCCGTTTCACTGGCGAAGTCGACGTCGCGGATTCGCGACTCTGCGGCCGAGGTGTTCTCGACGGCAACCGCAATGGATCGAATCGCGGACTCGAGTCGGTTCTGCACCGTACCGAACCCGGCCCGCAGAGAAGCGACGTTCGAAATCGCTGCATCGAGGACTGTGAGTGCCGACTGCGCACCCGTTTGGGTCGTAAGACTCAGGCTGCTGATCCCGATGGCGTCGCCGCTTGCCAGCACACCGGAAACCGTGATGCGATCGTCGGCCGAGTTCTCAGTTCCGACCTGGAAATCAATCGAGGACGTACTGTTCAGCACGGCGGTCCCGTTGAACTGCGTCACCGCAGCGATTCGGTCGATTTCGTCGGAGAGGTCTCCGAGTTCGTTGTTCAGCGTCGTTCGTTCGGCGCTGCCGAGGGTGCCATTAGCGGCCTGAATCGCAAGTTCCCGCTGGCGGATCAGAATGGAACTCACTTCGTTCAGCGCGCCTTCCGCCACCTGCAGGAGCGAGATGCCGTCGTTGGCGTTTCGCTGTGCCTGCGTGAGGCTTCGGACATCGGCTCGGAAGTTCTCTGAAATGGCGAGTCCCGCCGCGTCGTCGGACGCCCGGGTGATTCGCAGACCTGAAGAGAGTCGCTGCAGCGACTTCTGCAGGTTGGTCGTGTTATTCGTCAGATTTCTCTGAGCGTTGATTGAAGCTGTATTCGAGTTAACTCGAAGTCCCATGGCTTCATTTCCTCCTTGAGTATTGGGGCTCGTCATCCTTGGCGAGCCGTCGAGCAGTAGTCTTCGAGTCTCGTTCCGTCGAGACGCGATTCCGCTAACAGCGTTGGCTAGTGCAATGGCGATGCCAGCTTTCGCGGGGTGCGGGCAACAGGCAGGACTCATTCACTCGTAGGCAACTGATCTGGCAAGTCCGCGATGCTCGATTCCGGGTCGATTCAAGGCCCGAACTCCGTGCGGAAACCGACGTTTCAAAGCGAGTGCAGATCCCATCACAGTTTTCAATCTGGAGACCCGGATCCCGTCGCAAGCCTTGCTAGGCGCCTGATGAGCGTGCGACGCGCTTACGACGATCGGTATCGATCTTGCTACTCCGCTAGGAATTGAAGTGCGGATCCACGCTCCGAGACCGCTCGCCGACGCGGGCGTATATAAAGAAAGAGCAATCTGGTCTTGTCGACGCTTCCGAAATCAACGCCGCGAATTCCCTCCGAGCCGTCGAGTGCGACCGCCGAAGGCTGGATCGCTGTGCCGACGACTTCTCGTCGGCGCATAAGCATCGGTTTCGAATCCCTGTCCGAGCGGCGTCGAGTCCTCGACTGGCTCAATGAGGGACTGCGCGAGGGCATGCCCGGACGTCTCGCGAGCGAGTACCCCCTGCTCTTTGACCGAAACGCCTCGGCCTTCCATTTCACATTCTGGGATCGGGACCAGCCGGTCGCCTTCTGCACGCTGTGGGCCGTGACGTATCGTGTGGGCGTCCACCGGTTAAGAACCGGAATGATCTCTCTCGTCTATACGGATCCCGCGCAACGTGGGCAGGGCTACGCGCAGGGGGTGGTGAACGCCGCGATCGCTCATGCGGAGAAGCTCGAGCTGGGCTTGATCCTCCTATGGAGTGATCTGGACCGTCTCTATCGGCCCCTCGGCTTTCACCCGTCGGGCTGTGAATCGCTTCTCGTCATCGATCTTCCGATGCTCGAGGGCGCCATCGCTCAAGAAGAACCCGGACGAAGCAGGCTTCGCATCGAAGCGGCTCAGCCCGCCGACTGGATCGAAATCGAGCGTCTTCGCGGTTATCGAACGAGTCAACTCGAGCTCGATCCCGGCGAAATCACCCGCGCGCGCGCGATCCCGGACCTGACGGTTCGGGTGGCTCGCGACGAGCAGGGGATTCAGTCCTTCGCCATTCGCGGCCGAGGCGATGACTTCGCGGAAGTGATTCACGAATGGGGCGGAGACCCAGGCGGCGCATTGTTATGCGCCCGAGAACTCCTTCTTGCCGCGGAGCCCTGGAACGAGCTTTTCCTGCTGTGCCCAGCAAAGGATGATCCCCTCGCGTGGCGATTGCGCCGAGCCGGAGCGCCGATCGTGCGACAACCGATGGCTTGGATGCGCATCGCATCGCCAGCGGCGCTCGCATCCGATCTTGCGCCGATGTTACCGGAGGGACAGGGTCTCGAAATCGACTTCGTCGACTCGAGCGATCCGGAGGGACCTTCTCGACTTCGCCTT
>Ga0316209_1000715_pt1 | contig 48618 bp, 42 predicted proteins | sample 6monopyrite_MG_FD_204945 | JGI IMG/M metagenome (GOLD analysis project Ga0316209, IMG submission 204945) | Microbial mat bacterial communities from mineral coupon in-situ incubated in ocean water Damariscotta River, Maine, United States -... | ecosystem: Environmental > Aquatic > Marine >...
ATCCGGATCAATGAACAGTTCCGGGTCCACTGGCTCCTCTTCTTCGACAATTTCCTCGATGACCTCTGCTTCCGGCTCCTGAACTTCTTCGACAACTTCTTCAGGCTCCTGCACTTCCTCCTCAACTTCCGGTGGAGGCGGCGGCGGTGGCGGAACCAACACAGGTGGCTCCTGCACAGGCGGAGCCGATGCCATCAAAGAACCCTGGGCGCCCAAAAGGCATGCCATGGTTATCCAAATCTTCAGTTGCGTTTTCATGACTGATCCTCCGCTTCGGCTTTGGCCCGGTCATAAACCACTTTACCTGCCGAAAGCACAAAGTCTGCTTCACTCATTGGATCGAGAGGGTCCCCGCTCCAGATAACAAAAGTTGCTGGTGCACCAATCTTCAAGGCACCGATGACTTCTTCTTGGCCCATCGAAAGAGCTGGCTCCAAAGTCATGCCGCGGAGGGCAACACTGCGGTCCAGGCCTTCGGCCACGACTTGAGAAACCGACAGGCGATAGTTCTGCAAGCCAGACATCGAATCGCTGGAGGGCGACAAGATGAGTTTCGTGACACCTTGCGCGACCAGTTCTGCAGGCAAGTTCGCGCGCACACGGGTGTATGGCAAGAAACTTAGGCGCGCGGGGACATCGACCCGCAACTCGGTGGCGGCAATGTCACTCGCGACTTCGAACAAGTTTTGCGTGGTGCCGTGGCGTAACACAATCTCGAAGGACAACTCGCGTTCGCGCAGCAAGTCTTGCCAGTGCAGCCAATCCGATGCGCTACTCAGCCAAACCTGGCCGACGCGCTCTTGGCGTACCCATTCCACAAGTGGCTCCACGTTCGGATCCATCTTCGGGATCTCAAACTCTTCTGGAGGACCTTTGTCTTCCTTTTTGTCGCCGCCCTCGTCTTGAGCAGCGCCGCCCTTCTCACCCTTACCTTCTTTGCCTTCGGCTTCCTTTTTCTTAGCCTCGGCTTCTTCTTTTTGCTTGGCTTCCCATTCCCCGCGCGCCTTCTTCCACTCGGCGCGTGCCTTGTCTTCGTCTTCCATCGCCTTGTCGGCGGCCTTGAAGGCATCGCGCACCAAACGTTTGGCGCTGGACGATGTCGAGACCATGACCTTCAGGTGAAGGTCCGAAACCAGTGCGTTCGGTGCGCCGGTTTGGTCGTCGACCATAAGCACCGAAGTGCGTCCAGGCAAGCCGCGGCCCGGAGGATCCACGCCTACCAACAATACGCCTTCTTCAAGCAGGTCTTCGGACCAGTCTTCGTTCATCCACATCGAGTCCACTGCAACGAAGCGTGTATTGCGTCCATTGCCACGGCGATCACTCACCAAAAAGTTAGCGTGACTCAATGCGAACGGCGGCATGGCAACTTTGCCACTACCCCGATAGTCATGCACTTCCGCATGGTCGGGAATCACCACTGCTTGGCCCATGCGTTCGATGACGCCATCGCGCACCAGCATGGTTACATTGGAAAGTGTTTCGCCATCCATCGCTTCGACGGTATCGAAACGGTAGACAACTACGTGGCCCACTGGGTCACGCGGGGGTTCTTGCGGTACCGCGGCGGGCAACGCAAAAGTTAGGAGCAGGGATGCAAGCATCTTGGTTAAGAAGGGATTCAGTAAAGTTGGCCCGAACTTTGGTCATAGGCAACTTCGCCCTCAATGAGGACGAGTAACACCGACGCGCGCGGGTCCAACGGCTGCCCAGTACTGACGATAATGTCAGCTTGAAGTCCAGGCAAAAGACGGCCGACCTGGTCTTCCACCAGAATCTGCCGAGCGGGGTTCACATTGATGGATTCGAGAGCTAACCACGTGGAGCAGCCCAGGCGTTCCGCCAAAGTAGCTTGGTAGATGAACTCTTCTTGCGGAATCACGCCGGCATCGGTCTGCACCGAGATGTCGGTATTGCCCGCACTTTCGAAGGCCTCTACGAGTCCGCGGAACTGACTATTACGGCTCACCGTGTAGTCAAAGTTCCGCGGACCAATGTTGAGCGGAGTTTGCAGCTCCGCAATCGCTTCACCGGCCATAAAACCGTTAAAAGATCCGTGACTCACGATCACGGGAACGCCTGCTTCCACTTGAAACATACGCACGGTGCCGAAAGTATCGCGCGCACCGGCGGTGTGGACCAGGAAGGGATAGCGTTGTTGGAAAATCCCCGCAATGCTGGCGACATCTGGATTTTCATCGAGAGTGTCAGCCGCGGCCACTTCTTTGGCGCGGTCGAGATACCAGCGCAGCATCCACCACATGCCCATGCGCGTGCCGCCGAGATCGCCGTTGCGTTCTGGGTTGTAGCCTTGCGCAACTTTGACCGAGCCGGGGTAGCGAAAGACCGCATCACTCACCTTGTCGGTGACTTTCAGTTTGACCAGGGTGCCTGCACCTGAAATGTTGGTTCCGGAACCTGGGATGGCGTTGACCAAAGTCACTCCGCCGGCACGCCCCATTTGGTGCAACTTGTTGTCAGGCACAATCGTGTCGAGGGTGCGCAGCTCCGGGTTGTCCGGATGCACCATGTCGTTGATATCTTCCCATCCTCCGGTGTGAGTGTGAGAATGTAAATCAATCCCGCCCGGCCATGCGAATGCGTTGGGGTAGCTCAGGTACTCCCACCCTTTCGGCATTCCAATGTCCACCTGCCGCCCCACTTCCAAAATGCGTCCGTCACTTCCAATCAGGATGCGCGCATTGTGCACCACCTGACGTTCCTCCATGGTTAACGCCACCCCCACATCTAAAACCATGCCTGGTTCCAGTGTGGCTGCCGCCTGACTCAACGGGAGAAGTAGAAGTAAACCGAGCATTAGAAGCGGCGGTTGTCCTCCTCGATGTCATAAACCTTTTCGCCACGCACCCAAACTTTGAGCACCGAACTTCGTGGGTCCACTGGATCTCCAGTCCACACCACGACGTCGGCCTCGAGGCCTTTCTCCAAGCGCCCGGCAATATCTTCCATCAACAGTGCGGTGGCCGCGTGTGCAGTCATGCCTTTTAACGCAGACTCATTGGTTCCAGCACCAAGGCGTACACCCATGGCGGCTTGGAACGGCAGTTCTTCCTGCGGCAACACAGGAGAGTCAGTGTTGTAGCCGAGGATGATGCCATCGGCCGATGCCCAACCAGCAGCGCAACCCATAATCTGGGAAGTCGAACGGTCAAACCAAAACTGACGCGGACCATTCATGACTGGCACACCCATTTCAGCAGCGAGCTCGGCGTTTTTGTAACCATCGAAGGTGCCGTGGTCAATGAAGGACTTGAGGCCCAAATCGCGCACTTGCATGGTGAGCGTTTGCAGAACTACTTGGTAAATCTGCGTGTGCACACTGACCGGAGTGGTTCCGTTGCGCAGCCCAATGAAGTCTTCGTAGCGAGGATTGAACTCCACCTTGCCCGCTTCATAATCTTCAGCCCAAGCCAAACCTTTTTCCAAAGTGTCGCGCGTATTCCAATTCATTAAAGCGCGACGTACGCCCCAGGAATAGCGTTCCGGGTTACCGGCTTGTGCAATTTTCAAAGAACCCGGGTTGCGCACTACCATTTCATCGGGCGTCTTGCCGGAAGTTTTCACCAGCATGCCGAAGCCGCCCATGTTGGAACCAGAGCCCGGAATGAACAGCGCGGTGGTGATGCCACCGGCAACCGCATCTTTCAGGAATTCATTTTGCGGCTCTAGCACTTCGAAAGTGTGCAGCTCTGGGTTGGTGAGAAAAACGGTGTCGTTCAAGTCACGCAAAGAGCCGGCCACGTGGTTGTGCGGTTCAATGAGTCCCGGCACTAACCAAACATCGCCAAGGTCTTGAATCTCAAGACCCTCGCCAATCTTTAGTTCGGATTGTGGTCCAACCCACAACAACTTCTCGCCTTGCATGACGACCAAACCATTGTTAATCATGCCTTGCTCGCCAGCGGTGTAAACCTTGGCAGCACGCAAAATGGTGATGTCCTCTGCCGCAGGCGCTTGCGCCATCGCGGTCATGGAAAGACTAAGCAGTGCGCTAACAATCACTTTTGATGTACCTCGAGTCCGTTGACGAAGACATGGGTTACCCGCGACCGTAGATCGAAGGGATGCCCTTGGAAGATTACGATGTCACCATCGAGTCCAGCTTTCACTCGGCCAACACGGTCGCTAATGCCGAGCATGTCTGCGGTCGAGGAAGTTAATCCGGCAAGCGCTTGTTCAGCACCCAGACCGTAGCGCGTAGCCATGGTCAAAAGCTGTGGTAAGAAACGCGCGCCTTGAGTGCGGTCCGACTGGAATGCAATCGGGATTCCCGCGGCATGCAATTCGGCGGCCGGCACATAGTCAACATTTTCACGCCGGGAAGTCACGTTTGGTGAAACCACAATGCCGACGTTTTGTGCACGTAGTGTCTCGGCCATTTCGAGTGCTTCGTCGGCGTACATGAGCTGTACTGGCAACTCGTACTCCGCAAACAGAGCTAACACGCTTTCGATTTCATCGCGACGGGAAGCCGCAACTACGGCACGCGCACGTCCTTCAAACATGGCGCGATGTCCTTCCAAATTCCAATCTTTACTTGGAGCTTGCGGGCCATCGTCGGTTTTGGCCTTTTTCTTGGCAATCGGAGCTGCACCTTCTTCTTCGACTTCGGTGCGAGCCATGACCAGGTCGGCGGAACCGAAGCCAGCCAACTCAATTTTCACCGACATGGAGTCTGGCGCATCAATGATGCCGTCGATGGTGACGTTGCCGACTTCGGTAGGGATTTCAAAGTGCACCGTGTTGTCTTCGAAAGTGCCTTCCATTTCAAAATCTTCACCCGGAGCTTCCGGTGTGCTGAAAATTCCAGTGAGTTGCTTGCCTTCATGATGCAAACGAGCGTTAATCTCAATGGTTTGGTCACCAAGCATTTCGTGCTCCAAGGTTCCCACCCATAATCCGTTGACCGGATCCACAGGTTTGGCTTCCTCTTCTTCCACGATTTCTTCCTCGGCTTCCACCTCAACCACTTCCTCTACCTTTGGAGCAGAGCCTTGGGCAAGACGCAAACGTAGTTCCTTCTCTTTGTCGGCGCGAGCGGTTGCCACTTTCTCGGTGTTCTCCACCTCCCAGGCAGCGCGTTCGGTGCGGAACTTCTCCCACTTCTCAAAATAAGCTTTCCCTTTCTTAAGTTGACCCGCCAAAGCCTTGCGACTGGCAGCGTGATCGGAAGAACGCGCATCGAAGAACATCACGAAGCGATCTTCAAGTGATCCGGATTCAAAGCCTGCAGCAGTCTTTACCACCGAGGCTCGTGTTCCTTTGGTCGATAAACTGCGCGGCCCCATCACCATAGAGGTTATGCCGGATTGGGCAACTGGGCGCCACATATCGGAGAAGTAGGAGCCATCGGCAAGGTGTCCGAGGTCGATGCGACTGTCAACGCTGCGTGCACCATTAGTTCCGACAAAACCACGCGCGTCAATGAAGCCCGGGGTGATGTGTGCATCGGCGCCGGCATCCATGATGCGCGCTCCAGCTGGATGTGGAACGGTTCGGCCAGCAGCAACAATGCGTCCGTTTTCGAGCAGGACTTCCACCCCACCTTCAATTGGAGCGCCATCGCCAGTCCATAAAGTTCCAGCGCGGACCACGACGGCATCGGACTTCAACGACTTGATGCCTTTGCGGCTCCAAACCTTCTTGCCATCGACGTAAACCTTTTGCACGCTTGCTGCGGCATCGAGTGGACCGCCGTCGAGAATGACGAAGTCGGCATCGAATCCTTTCTCCAGGCGTCCGACGCGTTGGCCGACGCCGAGAATGTCAGCTGGGACCGTAGTGATACCGCGCAAGGCGTTGGCATCGCTCAATCCGTAGCCAGTGGATGCTGCTGCAGCTTCGAGCAACCATGTCCAACGACCGTAACGTCCGGCCTGCAAGGCAACCGGCGTGGAAGCACTGATGTCACCCAACAAGTTTGCATCGGGGAACTGCCAGTTTGCATCGAGGTCCGGCATGCTGATGAACAGCGGAACCTCGAATAACAAAGTTGCGTTGTGTTTTTGCAATACCGACACCAGTTGCGCGGCATTGGCTTGACTCAGTCCGGCAAGCACCGGATGACGTCCCCACTCTTTCGCCAGATCGACTGCGGTTTGCGCTTCATCGGCGGTATCGACGATAAGGCGGAGCGCTGCATCGGAGGCTAAGAAGTCCTGCAGACCGGCCATGTTGGGATCGAGCTCTGCCCCACTCGATGTGGCGGCAAAAGCCTGACGCAAAGCCAGCATGGCTCCCGGGCGGGAGTTTGGCGCTTGGTCAATCGCAGGAAGAATTGGGTTCTCGGCAGTCGGTGGAATCGGAGGACGGAAGTAGTCCGGTGGATTCCATGCTGCCGTGGTGAGGTTGACGCGTAAATCACCTCGCGCCTCCAACATAGAGTTTGCGCCAGCAGCTTTCACCACAGCACCTCGTCCACCAATCAATCGAGAACGATCGGGCGACAGGTAATAAGTAGTAATGCCGCGCTCCAACACCTTGGTGGTGTCCATGAACGGATCAAACGAATCCGCAGCCAGATTATGCGCCGCCATCGAGCGATCGCCTTGACCGGAACTACCAGTCACCGTGGTATCGGCAGCGACCAAACCTGGAATGATTTCGGCAGTTCCAAGCTCCACCGTGTTCATCATCGGTGGCAAGTCACTTGCTTGTGTTGCCACACCTGCAACCTTGCCATCTTGCACTACGAGATAACCGTCCTGGATTGCGCCAGCACTTCCCGCAGTGTGAATGACTGCCGCGTGATAAGCGGTAGCCGGGCCTTCACCGTTCAACAGCAGCGCATTTGCAGACGCTGGCTCCTGCCGGTCATCGCCAATAAGTGCGGCCGCCAAAAGGCAGACCCCACTTACCGCGGAGAGAAGAATCGTGTTTGGCTTCACTTGATGCGACCCTCCTCGAGGCGCTTCAGACGTACGTCTTCACTGCGGTCGTAACGCTTAGTGCCGCGAATCCAAACTTCCAGCACGTAGGTGCTGGCGGCAAGCGGATCCCCATTGAACACAACAAAAGTTCCGTCGGCGCCTGCTTTGAAATCGCCGAGGTCATCTTCCAAACCCCAGAACTTGGCTGGGTTGGTGGTGATGGATGCAAGCGCAATCTCGCGTGATACGCCTTCGCGGATACACATGGCTGCTTGGTAGGACAAACGGTCCGGGCCCATGCGACCTTCGACCGAACTCAATGCAAAAGCTACGCCGGCTTCGGCGAACTTGGCTGGAGCAAAAGTGCGGACTTCCTTGTAAGTCACCGGGTCACGTTCGACATGCCAGAGGTCACCGCTCAAAACTACCGGACGTCCCATTTCGGCGAGTTGTGCGGAAGCTTTCCATGCAGAAGAACTCACTACGAGCACTGCGTTTTCGAGCAAGTCATGCGAGGCCAACCAAGTCTGGGTGGTGACCACATCGCTTGCAGTTGGAGCCCAAATCCACAGGCGCTCATCACCATTGAGGATGTCGACCAAACCGCGTTGGCCATCGTTGAGGTCCTCTTCGGAAATCAGCGTCTTGCCAGGGAAGTCATCGCCGAAACGAATAAAGCCACCGGCGCTGTCCCATGCATCACCATCTTCGGTGTCTTCGTCTTCCTCGTCGTCCCCTACGGATGCAAGATCTTCTTCCTGCTTACCTTCCTCTTGCAACTTCTCACCCAACTTGCGCAAGTCACGATCGAGGTTGGAGAAAGTTTCGCGCAGTTCGGCCAGTTGGGTGCTGCGACTCCAGCCCCGCTTAGGGCCAATCGCAAGCTTCATGCCCATGCCTGAATCCAAAGTCATTTGCTCAATGGTCATTCCGGTTGGAGCGACCACGCGCCCATGACCACCGATGACCGTGGTGTTGCCCGGCATAATGCCTATCGCAACCGTGCCGCCGCGCAGTTCATCTTCAAAGTAGAAGGAAACCGGGTCGATGGAATCTTTGACATCTAGGAAGGGTGCCACCGCAACATTTTCGTTGGAGCGGTCCATGCCCAAGGAGCTGTGCGCCTCATAGAAACCGGGGAAGATGACCGCATCGGGGTACTCGTGGAGGATGACATCGAAGGGAACTTCGAGGTCAGCACCACCGAGACTGGAGATACGACCGTTTTCGATGACCATAGTGCCGCCATCGATGACCGAGCCGTCGGCCTTCATGATTTTCCCAGCGCGAACCGCGATGGACCCCCCTTGCGCGAACGCAGAGGTGGAAAGAAGGACGGAAGCTAGAAGGAGGGTTGCGTTACGCATGCCTGACTATTGCTGGGGACGGTTATCGACCGCGATGCGGCCATCGAGAATCACAAGAAGAGGACGGGAGCTGCTGGCGAGTGGGTTGCCCGACCAGAGCACGAGGTCGGCATCAAAACCGACTTCGACCTTGCCGACATGATCGGCGGTGCCGCAAAGAGATGCGGCGCGAGAAGTAATGGCTTGCAGAGCGTCGGCTTCGGGCATGCCCCAGCGAACCGCATTGCGCGCCTGATGAATGAGGCTGGATTCGGTGAGCGCTTGATCATGCGCTTCCGCAGAACCCAAAGCTAAGCCGACGCCGGCATCAAACAAAAGTGCCGGGAGTGCCGGCGTGGCAGAATGGCCTTCAGAAAAGCGTCCACCGTTTAATCCACTGGCTGCGCCATAACGCGGTGCAAGTGCAACTAGAAAGTCGAGAGCAGGTCCGCTCAGTTCCACCAATCCATTGTCTTCATGACCACTATGCAGTCCTTCGACTTCATGCAGGTCTTCACAACAAATCGCAGGTGGATGGGCGAGGAAGCTCAGCTCCGAGGCTTGAGGACCACGGGCGATGGCGCGACTCACTGAATCGAAAGCCGGTCCAGTGGCCACCGAAACGCCGGCAGCTGCAAGTTCCGCAGCGGCTTCTTGACCTTCGGTAGCTTCCTCAATGATGAGGTTGGGCCAGCCGAATTCTTCCTGCAAACGCAAAGCAGTTTGCACATCGTGGCTGCGGCGCGCTTGCACCCGCAAAGGGATTTCACCTTCCAAAACTTTGACCAGGATTTCGAGGTCCTTGTCGTAAAGTTTCTCGCCATCGGCCAGAGCTTTTTGATAAGCCTTCGCGCGATAAAACTCGCGGCGTACCACCCAAACCGTACCCATACGGGTGTTTGGACGACGCGCGGTGTAGTTGCGCGTGAACTGTCCGCGCGGAGTGAAGTTCCCCATGGATGCATCGTTGCCTAGGGTGACTTTGAGCGCGCCGTCGCGGTTAATGATGCGCGCTGCACTGCCCTCATCGGCGAACAGATTTGTTGCGACACCACCTGCGGTTTTCACCACCGTGCCAATGCCGCCAATCACATTCAAACTATCGGGTGAAAGATAAGCCGAAGTGACACCTTCATGCAATGCGTTGCCGAAAGACGGTTCATCGAGCGCAACCGAATCGGCCAAGCGAATCGAAGGTGTGGACTCCCGCGACTCCTCCATGGTGGCGCCACCGACTCCCATAAAGGAGAAGGCATCGACCAAACCTGGGGAAAGTTCGGCGCCTTCCACGTGGATGGCGCCCGCTGCAGAACCACCTGGGATCACGGAGACGATTTTGCCGTTTTCCAACACCACCAAGGCGTTTTCGATGACATCGCCATTACCTACGTGAAGGCGATCCACCGACAAGCTAATGGATTCTGACTGTTGCGCCATTGGAAGCGCAAAACACAGACTCAAAAGTGTGCTGATCATCATGATTAGTTTTCCTCGCTTGGTGCGCGGTATGCGGTGGTGCCATCAATGAAGACCGCAGTCACGGTTGCAGTGGCATCGAGCGGATGCCCGGTCCACAGCACCAGATCAGCGCGCGCACCAACCTTCAAACTGCCGACTTCACTTTCCATACCCAACATTTCTGCGGGGTTAGAAGTCACGCTTGCCCAAGCCGCCGATGCACTGCCGGTGAAACGACTGAGTGCCATGGCGGAAGTGCGCAGGGAATCCCATTCGCGATTTCCAGCGCGGGTGCCGAATGCAAAACGCACGCCGGCCTTATGCATGAGTTTCCAAGTTGCAGCGCGACGCGCAAGTGCGCCGTAACTCATGGTCGGAAGTCCAACCAGTTGACCGGCGAATGCGCCACCGAAAGTTCCAACTTCTCCCATCAAAATGGCGTGGTTGTTGGAGTCTTTCAGATCGGAAGTGAGGTTTTTCATGGCGCGTGCGCTTTCCGCACTCTCCACAAAGAACCACATGTTATTGCGGTACTCCTTAGCGGCACCGTTGGCGAAAGCAGCCTCCAAGAGTTCCACCGCGCCGGCCAAGGAACTAGGACCGACCCGTTGATCAGTCACAGCAGACTGCACCAAAGAGCCAATCATGCGCGTTTTGCCTTCAATCACCCGTTCCGCGCCTCCGGTAGAGACTAAAGCGCCCCAACCTGAAACCACGTTGGTGGCATCGGGAGTGATGTGGACGGAAGTCACGCCGCGCGCCATGAGTGCTTCCCAAACTGGGGAAGACAAAAGCAGGCCATCGGCGGCGCGCAGGTCGGGCGTGGTCTTCAACGATTGCTCGGTGAGCAGACGATCGGCACCGCGACCACTGAAGGCGTCGATCATGCCGGGTGCAAGAACACCGGCGAGACGGACTTTGGTACCAGCGGTGGAAGGCTCGGCAGCGATTTCCACAATGCGTCCATCACGCACAACTACGGACATACCTTGCTGAAGGCTTCCGTCGGCAGTGACGATGGCATCGGGTTGCAGGATGACGGCATCTTGCTGCGGCAAAGGCGCGAGCAAAGGCGAAAGAAGCAGGGTGGCAGAGAGGATCATCACTACTTCGGCTTATGAGCTTTGAAGGGCGCGGATGCGTCGAAGGGACTAGCGCCTTCAAACAGAATCATGGTGGCGCTCATTCCGGTATGGAGAGTGCCGTAATCGGTCAGGCCGAGAATCTTCGCAGGGACGGTGGTCAGCGAAGCCCAAACATCTTCTTGGGAGCCACCGGCCGCCACGATTTCACCTGCTCGAATCGGCAGCATGAACTGGGCGCCGTCGGAGCCACCACTAGCGATGGCCACGGTGACTTTGGCATCGCGTAAGGCCAGGTAGCGCTTAGCAAAACTGCGGTCTGGGTCGGGGGTGGCGTGGTGATCTTGCACCACCGGAAGGATGACCGGGATGTCAGCTGCTGCGAGCTCCTCGGCGAGGAAGTCGGCATCGTAAGCGCCAAGCAGCACCAACTCTAATCCAAACTCCTTCTTGAGGCTGATGAGACCACGAATATCGCGCACTCGGTCGGCTTGCACGCGCACCAATGTGGCGCCATCCATGGCATCGAGCAATAAATCCCGTGCGGCCGAGGTCTCCGGCTTTTTAGGCAACTTCGGACGCTTGGGCGCTTTCGGCTCCTTATCGTCATCGTCCCCTTCACCGGCAAGAGATCCCTTGGCCTCCTGCTTTTCGTCCCATTCCTTCTTCTCGGTCAGGTACTTCTCGAGTTTCTCCTGGTACTTCTCCAGTTTCTCGTCGTACTTTTCGACTTCCTCGTCGAAATCATCCCAGGAGGCGCGCCATTCCTTAGCTTCTTCAAAGGCCGAACGCAGCTCTTCCATCTGGTATGTGCGCTCGAAACCAGATTGCGCTGCCGAGCCCACCGCAAAGTCGAGCGCCTCGCGCCCAGCCTTCAGCGGCAGATCTAAAACTGTGAACTCAACCGCAGTGCCAACTCCACGGCGCAGACCGGAACGGCCGCCTGCCATGTAAGTTGCGGAAACGCCCGCCGAGCGCGCAGCCATGACCTGGGCATAAAGCACCGGATCTTCCATGGCAACCTGCATGGGGAGTGAGTCTTCTACCCGTCGCGTGCCACTTGGACGACGCTCGCTTTGGAAGTCCGCCGGGGCATAAGAGCTCCAAGCGTCGACCAAACCAGGCGCCAAGGTCCCCGAAACGGTGATCATCTTGGTCTTGCCGGTTGAACCGCCGAGCATGTTTTTGCCCTCGCGTCGCCGATCCTCCTGACTAATCCACGCAACGTGACCGCCGGTAATCTGAATGTAGGCAGGCTCGAGATAAATGCCAGGCCCGACCCAAGCGCCATCAGCTTTGATGACGTAGGTGCGAGAATAGCCCGTTTCTTGGGCTAAAGCTGGGACGGAAAAAAGAAGTACGGTGCCGCAGAGTGCGGCGAGATGGGTTCGCAGATTCAAGGGATGTCTCCGGAGATTTCGGCGTGGGATGCGGACGTCGGCCAGAATACGCCCCACAGGCCTCTTAGTCAGGAGATTTTCTAGACTATCTGCATGAATCCCTCCCCCGCCGAGACTGTTTTCCATCCGACCGCCGTAGTTATGCCTGGCGCAGAGATTGGAGTGGGCGTTGAGATCGGTCCTTTCTCGGTAGTCGAGCCCGGCGTGGTGGTTGGCGACGGCTGCCGTATCGGCCCACAGGTACACCTGTTAGGACGGTTAGAGTTAGGACATAGATGTGTGCTGCGGGCGGGAACCGTATTGGGTGGGGAGCCGCAAGACGACAAATATGCTGGCGCGCGTAGTTTGGTACGCATCGGTGAAAATTGTCAGTTCCATGAGCACACCACGGTGCATCGCGCGACCGGCGAAGGAGAGGAAACGGTTTTGGGCGCTCGGGTGAGGATGATGGCGGGCAGTCATATCGGCCACAACTGCACTGTTGGTGACGATGTCGTCCTCGTGAACGGAAGCGCCCTCGGCGGTCATGCGCGGATTGGCGAGCGCTGCATTTTGTCCGGAAATGCGGCGGTACATCAGTTCACCCGGGTGGGTCGACTCACCATGGTAGCGGGAGGATCCATGGTCACCCGCGATGCGCCCCCCTTCTCCATGGTCACCGGCGCCCACCCCAACCGATGGCGCGGCGCCAATCGCATCGGCCTACAACGCGCCGGTTTCGAAACCACTGAGTGCGATGCCATCCGCAAATCTCTGCGTGCAATTTTTGCTCCTGGAGCCGCCGCACGGGAAGTTGCACAATCTCTATCCTCCAGTGAGTTCCCCGCCGTGCGCGAACTCGCCGACTTTGTTTTGACCTCCCACCGTGGCGTTTGCGCCGGACTGAATCAACGATGACCGACTCCTCACCTAAAACCATCGACACCCTACTTTCCGAGCATCGCACCTTTGTGCCGCCGGCTGACTTTGTCGCCCAAGCCAATGTTTCGGACCCAAGCGTGTACACCACTGCCGATGCTGACTATGAAAGTTGGTGGGCAAGTTGGGCGGAGAAACTGCAGTGGGACAAAAAATGGGACACCGTTTTGGATTGGCAGCTGCCTTATGCAAAATGGTTTGTCGGCGGCAAGCTGAATGCGAGTGTTCAGTGTTTGGATCGACACGTCGACGCTGGCAACGGCGACCGCGTTGCGTTTTACTTTGAGGGCGAACCGGGCGACACCCAAACCCTCACCTATGCCGACATGTTGGCTGGTGTTTGTCAGGTTGCGAACGGGCTGAAAAGTCTTGGTGTTGAGAAAGGCGATCGCGTGACTCTTTACATGCCGATGGTGCCGGAACTAGCCATGACGGTCCTGGCTTGCGCACGCATTGGAGCCATTTTCTCGGTGGTGTTCGCTGGTTTCAGCCCGACCTCCCTGAAGGACCGCGTGCAAGACCAAGAAGCTAAGTTAATTGTCTGCGCGGATGGCGCATGGCGCGGCGGCAAGGTTTTAGATTTGAAGAAGGTGGTGAATGAAGCTGTCGTGGATTGCCCAAGCGTAGAAAACGTTTTGGTGTGGCCGCGCGGTGGTGACTTAAAGAGCGCCGCCGAAGATTTAGACCGCGATAAGAAGTGGGCCGATGTCGTTTCAGGGCAAACCACCACTTGCGCACCAGAATCGATGGACGCGGAGGACCCGCTGTTCATCCTTTACACCAGCGGCACCACTGGAAAACCGAAAGGGATTCTGCACACCACCGGCGGTTACATGACTGGTGCTTTGGCCACATCAAATCTGGTATTTGACTTAAAGCCGGAAACCGATGTCTATTGGTGCACGGCGGACATCGGATGGATTACGGGGCACAGTTACATCGTGTTTGGGCCGATGGCAAATGGAGTGACTCAGGTTATGTATGAAGGGGCACCGAGCTATCCAAAGTTTGATCGCTTTTGGGAGTTGGTCGCGAAGTACAAGGTATCGGTTTTCTATACCGCGCCGACTGCGATTCGCGCGTTTATGAAATGGGGTGATGAACACCCGGACCAACACGACTTAACTTCCTTACGACTATTAGGAAGTGTGGGTGAGCCGATTAACCCGGAAGCATGGGTTTGGTATTTGCATCACATCGGGGGTGGCAAATGCCCGATTGTCGATACTTGGTGGCAGACGGAAACCGGTGGCATCATGATTACGCCACTACCTGGAATCACCACTACGGTACCTGGTTCCGCAACGACTCCGTTTCCAGGAATCGAAGCGAAACTACTGAATGAAGACGGTTCCGAGATGGTTGGAGCAGGCGGCGGATACCTTGCACTCACACGCCCATGGCCAAGCATGCTGCGCGGTATCTGGGGTGACCATGAGCGCTATGAAGAAACCTATTGGTCGCGTTTTCCCGGCAACTACTTTGCTGGCGATGGCGCCAAGCGCGATGAAAACGGAAACCTGTGGATTCTAGGTCGCGTGGACGATGTCATGAATGTTTCCGGACACCGCCTTAGCACCATGGAGATTGAATCTTCGCTGGTCGCACATGAAGCGGTAGCGGAAGCTGCGGTGATTGGTATCGCGCATGAGTTAAAAGGACAAGCTCCAGTAGGTTTTGTGATTCTGCGCGGTGGACATGAGCCGACGCCAGAATTGTCCGAAGAGTTACGCGCTTTTGTTGCCAAGGAAATTGGCGGACTCGCTCGTCCAGAGAAAGTCATCTTCACTCCAGAACTTCCGAAAACGCGCAGCGGAAAAATCATGCGTCGTTTACTGCGCGACGTCGCAGAAGGCAAAGCGATTGGCGATGTGACCACGCTGGCCGACCCATCGGTGTTGCAGGGCTTGCAACAGGAATACGAAGCTAAGGAAAGCTAAGTCAAGCTAAGCCGTGGTGATCTTCGAAATTTGCACCGAGACTCTGGCTGGCGCGATTGCGGCCGAGCAAGGAGGTGCACATCGGATTGAACTTTGCGCGCATTTAGAATTGGATGGCCTCACACCGAATCCTGATTTACTGCTCGCGGTAAAAGAGGCTGTGGAGATTCCGGTGCTGTGCATGGTGCGCCCGCATCCCGGAAGCTTCTGTTACACCGAACCGCAGCTCCAGGACTTACTGGATGATGCGCAACGCCTCATTGCACTAGGAGCAGATGGATTGGTGGTTGGCATGTTGACGTCGGAGGGCACGGTGGACATGGTGCAATTGCAACGCTTCATGAAATTGAATTGCGGAATGCCTGTGACCTTCCATAAAGCCTTTGACGTTCTCGCTCATCAAGAGGAAGGCTTGGAGCAACTCATCCAACTGGGAGTGCAGCGCGTGTTGACATCGGGTGGTGCGGCAACTGCCGAGCAGGGCATCGACCAGCTTGAAAAACTGGTGCGGTTGGCGGCAGGGAGGATTGAAATCGTAGTGGGCGGCGGGTTGCGGGCGCACAATGTGAAAGCGCTTCGTACGCAAACGAAAGCTCTTGCCTTTCATTCTGCATTAGACCGAAATCCGACCGTGGAGTCGGTTGGAAAGCTAGTCCAAAGCCTCTAACCATCCACAATAAAACGCGGTAGAATGCACCATCACAGCGGTACTTCACCGCTTGTTCCTTTGGAAGTTCTGATTTTTTTCTACCGGCGACTCCGCTGCCGAATAAATCAGAGCTTCCAACCAATTCGCTCAAACTTTGTGACCGGGGAAGGAGGTGTAATTCCTCCACGGGTCCGCCACCGTAAATGCACTTTGTGCAAAGTCGGAGCACCGCCATGAAGTGAGCTTCCCTCGCAGCCCAAAGGAAACATTTTCCGCGGACTGCTAACCCCCGGGCGAGACCCCGGAAGGAGAATGTCATGTTTAAATCATGCCTAAATGCCGCACTTTTTGTCGGCCTGTTCGCTGCCTCAACCGCAGCGCAAACTTTTCAAACTGAAATCGACTTGTTCGGTCTTGGTGATCCACTCACCAGCGCGAAAGCGTTCGGCATCAATTACGAGCCGGTGAGTGATCGGATTTACGTCGCGATTGCGGGCGACTTTGGTGGCAACAACAATGCGGTTGCGGTCATCGACCCGAACACCAACACGGTGACCACTACCATCACGGTGGGTTTATTTCCGGAAGACATTGCTTTCGCTTACGACGCACTGGGTAACTTCCTTTACGGTGCTGTTACCAACTCGACCTCTGGCACGGTTTCGGTCTGGGATGCAAGCCATACCGTAGTCGCCACCATTGCGTTGCCGGACCCATTTTTCATTGGCAGTAGTTTTCCCTTCGGCATCATCGAACATCAGGGCTACTTCTGGGTCACAACTCAAGATGGCTCCGGCGATGTCCACGCCATCGATATCGCAACTTTGAGTTACGACGCCGCGCAGAGCTTTAACACCAACTTCCGCTCCGGCAGTCGGTTAGCCGCAAAGGGTGATTCCCTGTTCATCCCCACCACCGAATTCCTTGCCGGATTTAGCGGTTCCAAGGGCGGCATGTTCGAACATGACATCAACCTGGATAGCGAAGTCGATCACTGGTTTGTCGAGCGCGATGATCAGTTCACGGCCTACCCTTCTGGCCAAGAACTAGCCTTCCTAACCGACGGCAGCTCCTTCTTCACCGGCCTTGATTTTGGCGGCCATCTCTACAAGCTAGATTCCAGTGGTCAAGTGGATCGTGTCATCGACCTCGAAGGCGTAAATGGTCAGGGCCTAGCGCTGAATCCAAGCCAAGAACTTCTGGCGGTTGCAGGTTTTGTCACCAATGAATTAGTTCTGGTCGACGCCCTCAACAACCAACTACTCAGCAGCATCGACATCAGTAGCGTGGGAGGCGGCTTTCATTCTCTGCCGAACGATGTCGTGTTCGCCCACGACCGGATTTACATGACCCTCCAAGGAAGTGAAAAGGTGTTGGTCTTCGAGAACCTACCAAGCGTTTCCCGAAACAACACCTTCGCCGGCACCCTCACGGTTAGCGACACGACTCCCGCCCAAGGCAGCAGCATCACGGTTCAGGTCGACGGCTTCCCCGGATTTCCTGTCGCCTTAATGTCTGGCCCTAACTCCACCCCCACCAACCACCTCGGCGTGGATTTCCTGATTGGTAGCACGCTCATTCAGCGCGCGGCTTCTGCAACCGGCAGCCTTTCGCTGAACGTGAACGTTCCGCTGAATCCAGTCTTTGAAGGGCGCCAGTTCTTCCTGCAGGCCTACGTTACCGATGGCGTGACCGATTTCACCACCGCCCCCAAGGTGCTGGTGATTCAGTAGACAACTTATGGGCCGGACGCTGCTATCCTTTCTGCCATGCGTTTTGGATCGGTGTCCGGCCTTCTAGTTGCACTCAGCCTGATGGCTAGTGTGAGTTGCAACTTCATTCCTCCGTATTCGGAACTTAAAAAGCAAGAAGTCAGTGGCTTCCACACTTTAAAGTTCCGCGGCGCGGCGTATTCGGCGATTGATTCGGTGTTTACCGATATCGCCAACACGCCTGCCGTCAACAGTACCGATCGAGAGCTGGATAGCTTTAGCTCCTATGGCATTGAGTTGGAGCGTTTGATTGGCAATCAAGTTTCTGCCACTGTCAGCTTAGATCAGCGCCAATACAATCAAATCGACGATATCGAGCCGGTCAAGGGCACTCAAGTCGCCATGGGCATGCGCAAGTACTTTGGTAGTCGTGCCGTCACCGCTTTCCTCACCGGCCAACTGATGTACAACTTCGGCCTCGAGTTCCAAACCGAAAGCTTTGAGTCCGATGGCTTCCTCGGCTACGGCGCTGGCGGTGGCGTGAACTGGGCGCTCTCCGAGGACTTCTCGATTGAGGCCTACCTCATGTATGAGGGGATGCCGCGCACCGAATCGCACATTCGCGGTGACAACGCTACGTCTTCAGGATTTGAGCACCAGCTCAGTGGAATCGTCGGCTACATCGCCATCGGATTCCACTTCTAAGCACGGTCCGAAGACTCCGACCCAGCGGTTACGCGGTCTTTGCGCACAAGGCATCGACCACCATGTCGCCAATTTCGCTGGTGGCATGTTCGCCGACCTCCAAACTGCGAATCGCTCCCGAAGTGAGCAGATGCGCCACGGAACCTTCTACTGCAGAAGCGGCCGCTTTCTCGCCTAGGTAATCCAGCATCATGGCCACCGCGTTCATCGTGGCGATGGGATTGGCAATGTTTTTACCAGCAGCCTGCGGGAAACTTCCGTGCACCGATTCGAACAACGAAACTTCACCCGGACGCAGGTTGGCACTTGCAGCCACTCCCATGCCTCCCTGCAACATGGCGCCCAGGTCAGTGACGATGTCACCAAACAGGTTCGTGGTGACGGCAACATCGATGGATTCCGGGGATTCAATCATGCGCATACATGCAGCATCGACGTAAAGGTGTGCGGTTTCCACTTCCGGAAACTCCTTCGACATCTCGGCGAAAATCCGCGTGTACAAACTCTGCGCGCGTACGGCATTGGCCTTATCAATCAAGGTCAGGTGCTTGCGCGGACGCGTCATTGCGGTTTCGAATGCATAACGGATGATGCGCTCAGTACCCTTATAGGTGTAAAGCATGGCCTGCTGCGCGATTTCATCTTTGGTGCCTTCCTTTTCAAAATGCGGCTTCTGCACATAGGCATCCTCCGTATTTTCACGCACGATGACCATGTCGACATCGTCAGGCCCTTTGCCTTTCAGCGGGCAAAAACGCTCGTCCAACAACTTGATTGGGCGCAAGTTCACCCAAAGATCCAAATCCCAACGCAGTCGCCCGATGATCCCGCGCTCGATCAAGCCAATCGGGGCACGTGGATCTCCGATGGCGCCCAAAAGGATGGCATCCATGGACTTCAGAGATTCAAAAGCTTCATCCGGAAACATCTCCTCGGTGGCGAGCCAATGCTCCGTGCCAAAAGGAAACTCAGTCAGGTCGAGTTCAAAGCCAAAGTTCTCGGCTGCCGCGTGCAAAACGCGTAAACCTTGAGCGACCACTTCTGGCCCGATGCCGTCACCGGCAATCACCGCGATGCGATGGGTATTCATGGGGCCTATTGTAGCCCCATGAAGCGTTTTCAACTATGGCGTGACGGTCAACGATACCGCGACAGAGCTGTATTCAAGATCGCCGTTGAGGTTTAGGGCGGCAACCGCTGCGGCATAGAAGGTGTGGCCCACCAACTGTGCAGGAATCTCATTCGGGCTAAAACTCATGCTTGCGGTAGCATTTCCTTGTAGGTCCAAACTGCCAATCATGTTGAGATCGGTGCCAAAATGGTAGATGCCGCGTTTCGAGTCACGCATCATTTTTCCGTCGCGAAGTGGAATGCCAACGCCTCGATACAAAAGGCCAAGCTGGGTCGAAAGCAACACCGTGAACTCGTATTGAGCGGCCTTCTGTGGAAAATCCAAATCGAATTGAACAGAACCGCCGTTGGTTGCAGACAGCGAATGAATGCTGGCTTTCATCAAAGGCTGGAAGCTGACCAAGGATGCTGTGCCTCCCCCCCTAAGGGCTCCATCAGCTCCAATCAGGAACTCTGGATAGCCGTCCCCATTGAGGTCGCCCGCATTGGCGATGGAAGAGCCGAAGCGCGTATTGGCCTGCTCACTTTGAAACCGTGTCAAGGCTACGCCGGTTCTTCCGGAATACAAAAAAACCGAATGCATGCCATCGGCCGCGACTAAAAAGTCGTCGTAACCATCTTGATCCACATCGCCGGCAGCAGCGACCTCAGAACCGAACATACCGAGATTGCGTTCGCCAAAGAGGTGGTGCAAAACGGAACCATCTGCCCCTGAAAGCACCAAGGCTTCGCCGGACACAAAGCGGCCATCGGGGCCGGTCTCCGGAAAGCCCAGAAGGATGTCATCGAATCCATCGGCGTTGACATCGCCGGGACCCGCAACATCGCGGCCGACCGTGTGCAGGGTTTGATTGCCATCAAGCTCGAGCAGAATCGCGCCCGTTGCGCCCGAATAAACTTGTATTAAACCGGAAAGACCTTGGCCTCCAGGTAAGGAATAGTACGGAGACCCAATCATGTAATCGGGGGTGCCATCGGCATCGACATCGCCGGCACTTGCAACATCGAATCCAGTTTGCGCTCGCAGTGACGCATGCGAATAGTGGCGCATGATTTGCCCGGTCGCGCCAGAGAAAACAAATGCGGAACCGTCTTGCCCAAAGTTGTATCCCGGTTGCCCGATGAGAAAGTCATCGAAGCCATCGGCGTCGATGTCGCCAATCCCAGCCATCGCGGAACCGAAACGACCAAGGGATAAGGTTCCAGTGAGGCGATAAATTGGTTTCAAAGTCACTCCAGAGTAAACATGGACGATGCCCACTTGTTGTACTCCAGAGGAATCCTCGGCTTGAGGTGCGGCAATCAATAAGTCAGCGGTGCCATCGCCGTCCACGTCGCCCGCGTTGGCAACCTCGAACCCAAAATAGTCAAATGCAACTTCACCATCGAAGCGATGGAGTAGTTCGCCGTTTCGCCCGGAATACAAAAAGGCAGAGCCGGTGCTCGCCGTTCGACCCGCATTAAAGTTAGGCGCGCCAACCAGCAAATCTGCAACTCCATCTCCGTCTAGGTCATCCATGACGGCGACCGAGGAACCCAGCCGGGACACGCGAAGTGATTGTGCGAATTCCAGTTCCGTACGCTGCTTTCCGCCCACGACCTCCTGGGCGAGGAGCGATTCAGTAAAGAGACCGGAGCCTATGCAGGCCAGCGTGACTGGAAGGAGGAGTTTTTTCATGACAAGAATGAGTCCATAAATGGGAGCTGGAGCTCAGGGCTACCCCAGAACTCCAGCTTGTCATGACACCCTAAACCAGATCCTGGCCCAAAAAGTCAGGATTTATGCGGCTTGGCGCGAAAATGATGCCACACGTAAAGGAAAGAAGTGAGCGCGACCCACATCTCTAAAACCTCCGCCAGTTTCCTTCCTAAGCCAGTTTCCAGAGAACCAAACTGCCAGATTCCTTGGGAGATGGAAAACAACGCGCCAATCGTGATGGTCAGCAATAAAGAAAGCAAGCGCTTAGGAACCTGGATTCCAGCCCACTTTTCACCCTGGAAACCCCACAAACCTATCAGTCCGCCAAGCCCAAAAATTAGGTAGAGGTAATCCGAGGCGCCGTGGAATCCCCACAAATTATGTAGCGTGACTTCATGCTGGGCATTTTTCTCGACAAAATAGCTGGGGGTTTCAAAACCAAAAAAAGCTTGGCCCCATGCAATCTCCTCCATCGCCACCAGCAACATGCCGCATGCAAAAGCGAACAGAAAACATGTGTTTCGCTGGAGTCCGTATGCCTTGGTTTTTTTTCGAACGAACACAAGCCCCAAGACACCGGCTACAAAAGCAAGAGCAAAGGTCACGAGTTCCACGGGGCCGTTTTCACGCATCCAAGGAAGGATGTGGGGCCGCAAAGAATCGGACAACATGGCAAGCACAAACACAACGGTCAAAACGCTGGGAATATGCTCCAAGTGTTTCGACCAGTTTCCCCGCAATGGTTCCCTGTTCGACATGCTAAGCCAATAAAATAGCAGAACCGGGACTTTGAGATTCCCCCGATTAAGTTTATTCCACGGCTTCACCCAAACACCGGGCCAGAGTCTCGCGCAGATACTCACGGTTAATTGGCTTGGTGAGATAATCGTCCATTCCTGACTGAAGGACCTTTTCTCGATCTCCAGTCATCGCATGTGCGGTCATGGCCACAATCGGTAACGGAACCAAACCATGAGCAGCCTCTTCACGACGCCAAGTTTCGGTAGCCGTGTATCCATCCATCACTGGCATTTGGCAATCCATAAGCACGAGGTCGATGCCCCCTTTGCGCATGGCCTCCACACCTAGTTGACCGTTTTCTACACAAGTCACCTGATAACCGAGCTTTCCAAGAAGAGCTACAGCCAGTTTTTGGTTCACGGCATTATCCTCTACCACCAATATTCTGGCACCCTGAGCATGCTCTTTGGATGAGCTTGGAATCGCTGGGTCCTTCTGACTAGATTCCAAAACACAATAGAAGCGTCCTGTTTTGACTAAGGCTCGGACCATACCCATTTGGGTCGGCGGACGCATGAGGTTGACATCACCAAGGCCTGCTGCTCTTTCTTGCATGACTTTTGCCTGATTTCGCCCGTGAGTTAATACGAATGCCGTTTCGCGTGAAGCCTTACGCACTTCCCTGGAGTTCATCACCTCGATGCCATCGTCGTCACTTAGGTCTTGATCCACGAGTGCTAGCGCGAATGGCTTGGCGGATTGTTTCGCTTGCTCCAATGCTACTTTGCCATCGGCACCATTACGGCAGATTTGGATTTCACCCGCCTGAAGGGTGCGCAAAATACGAACCAAGGAGTGAGATGTCCCGCTAGAAGAACACACGACTAAGCAACGCTTTCCTTTGAGCAGTTGGTCATGCTCTTGGTCAGGAAGAGGAACGGCTTGCATATCCACATCGAAAATAAAGGTGCTGCCTTGTCCTGGGGTGCTTTCAACATGAATGCCGCCTCCCATGAGTTGACTCAGTTGGCGACAAATCGATAAACCCAATCCCGTTCCACCAAAGCGCCGCGTTGTTGAAGTGTCCGCTTGAGTAAAAGCCTCGAAGAGAGTGTCCTGCGCTTCCTTTGGTATTCCGATTCCAGTATCAGTCACTCGAAACTGAATTTTGGGTTCACCTTCCGAGCTTTTGATCATGCCGATTTCAAGCCCGACCTCACCTCGCTTAGTGAACTTTACTGCGTTTGAAAGCAGGTTAATCAAGATTTGACGTAAGCGGGTTGGATCACCGCTGATGTGCATGGGGACATCAGCACTGGCCCACCATGCTAGGCCGACTCCAGCTTTTTCTGTTGGCTGGACGAAAATGGACATGACCGCTTCACATAGGTGGTCCAGACGGAACGGCACTTGCTCAAGAGAAAGGTGGCCGGCTTCGATTTTTGAGAAATCGAGAATGTCGTTGATCAGCGTAAGCAGTGCTTCTGCCGAGTCCAATGCCGTCTGCGCATAATCACGATCTTCACCTTGAATCGCCGTATCGAGAAGGAGCTCTAGCATTCCGATGACACCATTCATGGGGGTGCGGATTTCATGACTCATGTTGGCAAGAAATGCACTTTTGGCTTGTGTTGCCTCATCGAGCTTGATCATCAGTTCAGCCGCATTTACGTTGGCCACAGCGACACCAGCAACTTGCTTGGATAACCGATTATTCTCGGCGCGCAAGGCAGCGAGTTCTTCTTTCATGCGGTTATTGGCATCACTCATGACAGCCTCTCTAAAAAGTAATGGTTGGCATGCCTTCAATCGTGCGCGCAGTCAAAGTGGCCAGGCCACTCATTTTTACCCCGTCAATGAGCACGGGGCCGGTTTCGCACGACCCGGTAAAATGCGCCGCACAGGCAGAGCACGTTTCCATATTTATCCCAAGTCCTACTAGCTCCTCAATCAACTCAGGAATGGACTCACAGCCCGGGATGTAGCAATCGTTCAGGCTCCTCTTCTCTGCCCAAAAGGCACCGCGCAGGGTCAGAAACACGTGCACTTCCACGCCCATGGCAGCTGCCGTCAATGCAGCCTCGAGCCCTTGACGCGCTTTATGCGGATCCTCAGCGCCTGCTGTAATCATGACTTGAAGAGTTTTCTTTGACATCCTTAGATAAATAGATTTAGGTTAGCGTTTTCAGCATCGCACAAATATGTAGCAACACCGCCATAGTCGATGTCATCCACCAATTCCGCTTCGCGAATTCCCATGATGCCCATCGACATGCGGCAGGCCACCATGCGAATACCCAATTCATTGGCAGTGTTCACCATTTCGTTCAAGGGTTGGACATGATTGCGCCTCATGAGCACCGAAAAAAACTTCGGTCCGATGCCAAACATATTCATCCTTGAAGACGGTGCGCCGTTAGGTGTTGTTGGCATCATCCAGCTCACCATGCGTTCTAAGAATGTTTTCCCGGGCACCTTTTTGCCATTCTTAAGTGCATTCAGTCCCCAAAAAGTGAAGAACATGGTGACTGGTTTTCCTGAAGCCGCGGCTCCCACAGCCACAATAAATGCGGCCATCAGTTTGTCGAAATCACCACTGTGCGCAACAATCGTTACGCCTTTGCACCGCTCTTTCTGATGCGACACATTCTCCCTTTGCTGCGCTTGTTGCGCATCGGGAGCTCCGCTTGGGGTGGCGGTAGGAGTCGACGTAGGGTTAGGCACTGCGTTTCAGGTTTGCTGTGGTGACTGGACCTTCTTCTATCGAAAGGAGCTCGTTTCCAGTCATTTGAGCCCACGCTTCCACGTCAGCACGAAATGCTGGGTCATCGGCTTGGACTGTCAAAACCTCGCCAGCCTCTAAACCATTCATGACTTGACTGATGCGAACAATAGGCATCGGGCAGTTCAGGCCGCGGCAATCGAGTTCGTGGTTTTCCATTTCTATTTCATTGGGACGGAATGCCCCTGTTCGTTCTATCGACAATTACTGGGAGATTATTGAATGTTTAAAAATTCCAACTCAAGCCAAAACTAAGGCTGTTGACGGCAAGATCACTGCTTACGTTAGTGCCAGCAATCGGTCCGTTAGCGCCTTGGAAGGGGCCGGAGACCTTGTTCGCGAAGCCGTGTTTGTAAGCAAAGGAAAGCTCAACATTGTCGCTGTACTGCCAACGAAATCCTGTGCTCAAGTGAGTTTGAATGATCGCTGGAGCGGACACGTTAAAGAACGCGTCCTCATTGCGAATTGGATTTGCATTCCAAGAAAAACCGCCGAGCAAACGAAAAGAATCACTAAGGGGGTACTCCCCTCCCACACCAACGATAGGAATACTGCGCCAATTGAAACCAAGGACGCTGCCATCGCTGCCGAAGCCTTGTTTGTCAAAGCCACTGGTGTTTGCGTAATCAACCCAACGGATGTCTGCGCCGACTTTCCATCCGGAGCGATCGGTGTATCCGGTGCCTAAGGATGTGATCGATGGATAATCTAGATCAAAAGAATAGCTGCGTATGCCACCGAGTTCATCGGCTGCGTCATACTCAAAATCTCCGAACCAAATAGGAGATTTATAGGCCGCACCCGCACTCCAACCACTACGGCCTTGCCAGTAGGCACCTAGTTTAAAACCAAGGCCTAATGCTGTTTCGGCATCCCTATTCTTGGGGTAACTTGGGAATCCATCGCCGTTGGCATCGTCTGGGTTGGTTCCACTGAAGGGGCTTAGTGCAAGAGTTCCAACATTGAGAGTCGGCGCAAAAGCAACGGTCCATTCCTCATTCAAGCGACGCGCAATCGTCGGTGCTAATTGCATTAAAGCGTATTCGGAAGAGATCGCACCGAACCCCATTCCGGTTGGGGGTTGTGGAGTCAAGATTGGATTGTTGGGGTCCACGGCATAATCTACGCCAAAACCACTGATTCCATAAAGAGCAATGCCATAGAGCCAGTCCGAGTCACTAGGAGCATGCACCATAGCGATGCTCGGAATGAAAGAGTTGCCGGTTTGACTCTCGCTTTCTCCGCTAAGGTTACTCGCTGGGAATCCAGGACCGAAGCTTCCGGCATTCACCGAAGACGCGACAGACGTGGTGGGGGAAAACGCCGTCAGGGACATGGCAATGCGGTGCGATTGGCCGTCCGGTAGGCCCCCGATTGCCGCAGGATTCCAATGCAGGGCTCCCATAGGCTCAATTGCCAATCCAGCGCCAACTCCGCCCATGCCCTGATTGATGGCGCCCATGCCATCTAAAACATGGCCACTTTGAGCCATGATGGGCGCTGCAAGGAGACCAATCAGAAAAAGCATGCCCCCTCATCGACAAAAGAAACTTTTTTCCTTTATTTAGTTTCCCGCTGAGCGTCCGTTAATCCTCAGCGTATTGAAGAGCGACTAAACAAGCGTAGAGGCCCTTTTCAGCCATTAGCTCCTCGTGTGTGCCCTGTTCCGCCAGTTCACCTTGATGAAATACGAGAATGCGGTCGGCGTCGCGCACGGTACTGAGGCGGTGGGCGATGGCAAGTGAGGTGCGGCCTTGCATGATGTCATGCACCGCATCTTGCAAAATGTGTTCGGTATGCGAATCCACATTGCTGGTGGCTTCATCGAGCACCAAAACGCGTGGCGAAGCAGCGAGCACGCGGGCAAAGGAAATGAGTTGTTTCTCCCCTGCCGATAAGTTGCGGCCGCGTTCGCGCACCGGCTCCTGCCATCCACCAGAAAAGCGGCTGACTAATTGATCGAGATGCAAGCGGGTTGCGGCGGCAATGGCTTGCTCCTCACTGACGTTTGGATTGCCAAGGCGAATGTTCTCAAGGATGTCACCTTCGAAAAGGAATACATCCTGTGGAACTAAACCGATACGTTTGCGCAAGTCCCGCACTTCGTAATCGCGCAGATCGATGCCATCGAGAGTAATGCGCCCACTATTGGGATCGTAGAGACGAGTGAGCAGTTTGAGCACCGTGGTCTTGCCGGCTCCGGTGGCCCCCACTAGCGCAACTTTTTCACCGGGCGCGACGGTGAAACTAACCTGCTTCATAACCGGGTTGGCAGAGTCATAGCCAAAGGTGACGTTTTCAAAACGGATTTCTCCAGAGACCTCTTTGGGACTCTGTGGCGTATCAGTTTCTGGCAACCGTTCCGATTCATCGAGCAAATCGAAAATCCGACGCGCTGCCGTCATGGCATTTTGCATCACCGTGTACTTCAGGCTGAGTTCATTCAATGGGTGAAAGAACTTCTGCATGTAATCGATAAACGCAAACAGCACTCCCAAGGTTAAGCCGCCTTGAATCCCCGTTTGCACCCAATTTTCGGCCACTAAGCCACCGCCGTACCACAAAATGATAGCCACGGTGAAGGAGGACAGCATTTCTACCGTGGTGGATAAGGTAGTTTCCCACCACACCGTTTTTAGTTGGGCGGAACGGACGTCGCCGTTGATGGCCCCATACGAGCCGATGGTTTCCGCCTCGCGATTGAACATCTGTAGAACACTCATACCGCTGATGCGTTCATGCAAGAAGCCATTCATCTCCGACAACTTCGCGCGCATCAGAACATAGGCACTGCGTACGCGCATACGAATAAGGAGAGTTAAACCGAGCAACACCGGCACCACTAATATCGCAACCAGGGCCAACTTAACATGCAAGCTGAACAGGATGATGAGTGTGGCGATGAGGAACATGAGGTCGCCCAAAATGGTGACCACGCCGCTGCTGAACAATTCTTGCAGGGCTTCGACATCTGTGGTGACACGGCCAATCAATCTCCCTGTAGGAGTGCGGTCGAAGTAGGAGGCCGGCAATTGTTGTAGATGGCGAAAAAGTGCAATGCGTAAATCGAGCAATGCATTTTGACCTCCGGTTTCTACAGCTAGGGCTTGCGATCGGCGTAGCAGGGCATCGACCAGAGCGATGCCGGCGAAAGCAAAGAGCAGAGGGTAATAACCGCTCAAATCGCCAATCGAGAGGTGTTGGTCGATGGCTAGCTTGATCAACCAAGGCATGGTCAGGCGGCACGCGGAAACCAACAGCAAAATGCCAAGCCCTTTCCACAACCATCTTTGGTGCGGTGCGACGAAGAACCAAAGTCGCTTGATGAGGCCCTTGTCGAATGCGACGCCGGACTTATCCACGAGGCTCCTCCCCTAACTCTTCACGCAAGCTGGCGCGTTCCTGCTGCCGCTGATGCAAAGCCGCATAAGCTCCCTGCTGCTGCAACAATTCGGCGTGGCTTCCGCGTTCGATGATGCGCCCTTCCTCCATCACCACAATGTGATCGGCATGCTGCACCGTGGCCACCCGATGCGCCACCAGCACCGTAGTGCGTTGCGCAAAAAATGGCTTTAGTCCCTTGAGAATTTCATCGGTGGTGCTGGCATCGACGGCAGAGAAGGGGTCATCCAACAACAGCACCTTCGGCTGCAGAAGCAGCACGCGTGCTAAAGCGGTGCGCTGCCGCTGTCCGCCCGACAGATTCAAACCGCGTTCGCCAACGAGGGTGTCATACCCTTCTGGCAACTGCATCAAATCCTGCTCCAAACGACTTGCCTTAATGGCCTCTTCGATCTCCTCCGCCGACGCATCGGGCCGGCCCAAAGCGACGTTCTCAGCCAGGCTCATGCTGAACAAGAAAGCCTCCTGCGGGACGTAACCAATCTGCTCGCGCAACTCCTTCAGGCGATAAGCATGTGCATCTTTTCCGCCAAAGGAAATCGTGTTCTCCTCGACCTCCAATTGGCGCGCAAGTGCCCGCAACAGCACGCTTTTCCCAGAACCGGTAGCACCAACCACGCCCAAAACGCTTCCATTCGGGATATCCACGTTCACTTGATCCAACACCGTACGCGACTCGCCCTTGGCATTTTCGAGCACAATGCTGAGGTCCTTGATAGCGATTGCGCCTTGGCCTAAATCCACTGCATCGCCTTGCTCCAAGGAGGGCTCTACATCTAGGATTTCACCCACGCGCCCGAGCGCTGCGGTGCCGCGCTGCAAAGAACTAATCACAAAGCCCAAAACTCCAGTCGGCGCGGCAAGCATGTTCAGGTAAAACACCATCGCCACAAAATCGCCGAGGCTGATGGCGCCGCGCGCTGCCATCGGACCGCCGACCAACAACACAATCAAGGTGCTGGTGGAGCCGAGTAAATTCATATTCACTCCCATCCAGGCACGTTGTCCAGTGAGACGCAGGTTGATATCGCGGTAGGCTGTGCAGCGCCTACGGAAGCGTTCTAGATCGAAGTCTTCCAGCGCTAAGGAACGCACTACCATGCCACCGGACAAACTCTCCTCCACCTTGGAGCTCACTTCTCCCAAGGCTTCCTGCGATGCACGCGAATCCATTTGGATCTTGGTGGCCAAACGTCGGGCGCGGATGAGGAAGAATGGAAAAGGAAGAATCGCAAGACCGGTGAGGCGAATGTCGATGGAACCCATGTAGCTGAGAGCGACCACATAGAGAGCAGCGGTTTCAGCGAGATAAAGGAACACCGGCCCCATCAGGCTTTGCACGAACTGGACATCGTTCACGCAACGTGACATCAGCATGCCGGTGGAATTCTTACCGTAATAAGAAGGCGACAGTTTCACCAAATGGCCGAGCACTTGATTGCGTAAATCGTGAATGCCGCGTCGGCTATTGCCGAGAACGAAGAGTCGGCTGACCGTCCGCAGCACCGCCCCCATTAAGGCGACTGCGGCAATCCACAAACCGCCTTGCATGGCCAGGCCAGTCAAGCTCAAAGCATCGACTTCACCAGCACTGGGGTCTTCGGCGGCGGTGCGCAACACATCGACGGTGCGGCCAAGCAGGTAAGGCACCGAAATCCGCAGCACCACTGCTCCAATCAGAGCCGAGACACCGAGGATGTAGCGTTTTCGGTAGCGTCGATAAAGCGGAGCAATCCGGCGCAGTTCCTTTAACGCCAAAGGCTAAACCCCAGCCGGAGTGGCCAAGAACATGCCTTCGCGGAAGGATGTAATGCGCCCAGTGAAAGCCGATGCAGCAACCGTAAGCGGGCTCGCCAAGTACAACTGGCCTGGACCACTGCGCCCCGCAAAGTTGCGGTTGATGGCACTCACCGTCACTTGCTCACTCGTTTCGGAAACACCTGGGCCGCAGCCAATGCAGGCACCGCAACCAGGTTCGATTAAAGTCACGCCGACGCTTTCAAACAATTCAATCCAGCCTTGCTCGCGCGCATAATCTTGCACGCGCTTACTGCCAAACTGAATGAAGAATTCGGAGCCATCCTTCACTTTCAAACCAGCATCCTTCGCTTCCGCGCAAACCTTGGCGTAGAACTGGAAGTCATCGATCTTGCCTGCGGTGCAGGAGCCGCCATACGCGATATCGATCTTCACCTCCTCAAGCTCGGCGATTTCCTTGCCGTAAGTAGGATCGCCAGGAGTAGCAACACGTGGTTTGATTGCCGATAAGTCGACCTCAAAACGCCCGCCTTTGTACACCGCATCTTCGTCTGGGAACACAAAGGTCGCAGCGATTTCAGCTGCAGTTTGACCAGGACGACGCTCCGCTAACCACTCGGCTAGCTTTTCATCGCCTTCACAAATGCCGGTACGTGCAGTGCACTCGGTGGCCATGTTGCACAAGGTTGCGCGCTCATCGACCGACAGACTCTTCATGCCCGGGCCGCCAAATTCCATCGAGCGGTTGAGGGTGTCTTCGTTTTTGGCGAAGCTATCCAAAATGGACAGGATGACATCCTTTGCGGTACATCCAGGATCTAGCTCTCCAACAAGATCGAAGCGAATTGTTTCAGGCACCTTTACAAAGGTGAAGCCGGAGTGAATGAGAGCTGCATACTCGGTAGCGCCAACGCCGTAGGTCAGCGCATTGGAACCGCCCCCCATGCAAGTGTGCGAGTCGGTGGCCTGGATGAAATCTCCGGGCTCAACAAATTCCTCACGCGCCACCTGATGGCAGATTCCGGGGCTCACGCCATCGACGGCAGAGTAGTCGCGAACACCAGTGTGCTTTTGGAATACCTTTTGCAGATCGCGCAAGGTTTGAATCTGCTCTACAAAAGGAGCGAAGCGCGCAACACCATCGGCGTAAAGCAAGTGATCTTCGAACACCGCTAGTTTTTCAGGGTTTTGCACCTGATAACCCGCGCCATATTCCTCGGTGAGGAAATCATGCACTTGCGCCGTGGTGAATTCATGGCTGTACCCGCCATCGACCTTGGCCAACACGGGATCATCGGCCTGCACAAAAGCACCGGCTTCTCCAGGGTTGAGCATTTTGCCTGCAATCATTTTTTCAGCCATGGTCATGCCGCACTTTCCAGTAGCGTTGGCCGGCAAATTGATTTCACCCGCGACCACTTCCTTGGAGAAAGCAAACAAGCCACCTTGCTCCAGAATAACTTGAGTGACCGGGTCATAACTTTGGGTAAATTCACCAAGCTCCACCGTTGCACCACCTTGCAAGCGTGCAAGCATGGCATGATCCCCCATCAGCTGACCGAGGTTGATGTTATTGCGCTCGTGAATCGGCGCGAAGCTTGCGGCGAAAACATAACGAATGCCACTCCAGCGCTCGCATTGCGCGGCAGTTTCACGACTCGAGCCAGTGCCTTTGCGATATCCAGAAACGATGGCTTCAAAGTTGCCATCCATGAGAGCGCGGGTATCAAAAACACGCTTGCCGCTTTCATCAAGTAAACCAGCGTAGGCATCTAGGGCGATATCTGCCGGGCGGTGACGGAAACACACCCATGCCGGGGTCATGACATCGGTGTTGATGTCATCGAGCAAGTCGTCGACGGTCAAATCTTCCATGCGAAGATTCAGACCTTCGTAGAGTTGTTTACGCAACAAATCCAAATCCTTAGTGAGGAAGAGGACGCGCTTCTCCGGGTTGAACCGGATTGCGGATGGAGGCCAGGAATCGCTCATTTGCTTGCTTTATTACGCGGGATTTACCCGATTTCAAGAGGGAGATTGTACCAGCCACCGCCCGATGGGGCGAAAGGCTGGGGAGAGTCGCTTAGCATCCCGTGAAAAAGTCATTCCGCGATCCGCCAGCCGTCGTTCAAGCGCCAGTCAGCAGAAACAGAATCATGCCGGCGGTCAAAATCGCAATATTCCCCACCGCATGCCACACAATCGGGAGCCAAAGGCTGCCACTCATGAGGTAGGCCCAAGACAAGATATACCCTGCGAGCAGATTGGTCGGCGCGAGGTTGCCGTAAAGCAAATGCAGTAACGCAAAGGCGGTTCCGCTGATGGCAATGACGGTGCGGTGTCGAAAACGAGTTGCCAACGCGGTGCAAAGCAAAATGCGATACACCCCTTCCTCCAAAATCGGAGCAATCACCGTGACCGAGAAAAACTGCACCGGCAAATGGTCAGGATCCACTTTCGCGAATCCGGGACCGAAATCAAAAAGCGCGGAGACTCCATAAAGCAAGCTCCACAGCAAAATGGCCCATGCACTCACGATGAGACTGACCTTTATCCACAAGCGCGTGCCGCCATTGGGCGTCATTCTTGGCCACCCCCGACTCGGGCGCTTGCGACGTTGCTCATCAAAAAGCAGCAACGCAATCATGGGGAGCAAGGCGCGCACCCACGAGAAAGCAAGACCTTTGTAGACCAAGAGCATGTCGAGGCAGACGGCAAGGATTCCGCCCACCACCCAGAGAGTGGCTTCGCGCGAGTTATATTGTTGGCGCAGGTCGATACCTACGCGCGGCCGGGGTTCTTCGTCCTGCACCCCTCCATTTTACCGTTCCACCATGCCTGCAAACTCCTCATCTTCACGCCAAAACCTATTGCTGGTCGGCGGCGGGCATACGCATTTGGAGGTCTTTCGCGCGTTCCATCAACAGCCGCCTGAAGACTGCAAGATCACCTTGTTGGTGGATCAGCCAACTGCTGTATATAGCGGCATGGTGCCAGGCTTTCTCGCCGGCCAGTATCAAGAAGGTGCCCTATCCTTCGATTTGCATAAGTGGGCGAAGGCGATGCATGCAGAGCTCATCTTGGGGCAAGCCGTAGGCATGGATTTAGATGCGCGGAAAGTGGTACTCGCCGATGGCACCCGCCTCCACTACGACCTTTGCTCCTGGAATATCGGCTCGACGGTGTTTGGTTTAGATGTGCCCGGAGTGCGTGAATTCGCATTGGCCACTCGTCCGATTGGCGACTTTGTAAAACAAGCCCTCCCCCGTTTGCGCGATGCCATCCGTTTACGCGGCAACAAGCCGCTGCGAATTTTGGTGGTGGGCGGTGGAGCCGCCGGGATAGAAATTGCGTTTTGTTTGGATCATCGCGCCAAGCTGGAGCACGGAGTGAATCCAGAAACTACGCTGCTCTATTCCAGCAACACACTTTTGCCGCATGCCCAGTTCCCTTTGCGCAATGCGGTCATGCGGCAGATCAAACGTCGCAACCTGAAGTATCGTCACGGACAAAAGATTGTGGCGCTGCGTGAGGGCGAAGCGGAAACCTGGAATGGAGAGCGTATTCCATTTGATCTTTGCGTTTGGGCGACGGGCGCCGATGCGCATTTGGCGGAAGGCTGGATTCCTGTCGGGCCTTCTTTGCAGGTGGAAAATCATCCGGAGGTCTTTGCAGTGGGTGATTGTGCGCACTTAGCTTATGCATCGAACACACCGAAGGCCGGTGTTTATGCCGTGCGACAAGGCCCAATCTTGGAGCGCAATCTACGCGCTATGCTGCACGGAAACCCAATGCAACTTTACCAACCGCAGGATGAGTTCCTCACCCTGTTAAACCTAGGCGACGGACGTGCCGTCGGAGCGAAACGTGGCACCACCTTCAGCGGCAAATGGGTGATGCGCTTGAAGGATTGGATTGATCAACGGTTTATGCGTAAGTATCAGATCCGCTCCATGCGGTAAATCACCTCATTCGCATAACTCAAGCCTTTCTCTCGCATCCGCGGCTCGAAGGCGAGGCGGTCGCGGCGCTCGAGCAAGTCGATACGGAAGTGGTCCGCATAGTGTTTCCGCACTTCGGCTTCCTCCACGGAGAACGGTGGACCGCTCATTTGTTGCTGTGGATATTCGAAGGCTAAACTTAGCCCAACAGCGCCCACTGGCAGAATAGAGGCTAAATGCGCGTAGTAACGCTCGCGAGTTTCTGGAGGCAATGCAACTTGTGCAGCACGATCGAACCAAGCGGTGACGCCTTCCAAATGCTGCGGTTTTAGGTCGAAGAAATTGCCCAACAGAATCCGAATGCCGTCGGCACCTAGCGAAGTCACACCATCTAACTCTTCGCTGGTGGGTTTTATATCGGCCTCGCGGAAAAAGTCGCCAACAGCCTTGGCCACCACTTCATTGCCAAGAACTTGATAACCCTGCTGCGCAAACCAATGCAGGTCCAAAGTCTTACCGCACAAAGGCACGAACACGGTGGCATCTTTCGGCGCGCCAACTTGCGGCCAAAACTCCAACATGTATTCATTGAAATCCTTGAGATGGAAACCCGTTTGCTCGGTGTCCCAACGATTCTCCCAATAAACCTTTTCCATTAGGAACCGCCTCCTGAACCTAACACCATGATGCCACCAAGGATGGAACTCATCACCAAGTTAAACAACAGGAACAAAATCGAAAAAAGGATCGCAGCGGGGATTGCCGCGAACATGAGTTTGACCATGATGGACACCCACCTCCAAAAAGGAATGTCGATGTCGACCACCACGGTCTCGGTTGGTTTTTTAGCTGCCAATGGGAAATGCCTCAGCCACAATCATAGTAGCTGAGGCACTTTTTGCAGCCCGAGAAATAAGTCATTCCGCGTCCCAGAAGGTGCTTTCTTCACGAACTGCTAGGCCAAACTGAGGGGATAGTTCGCTTATCTTTCGATCATCATGGCGATGCCTTGCCCGCCACCGATGCATGCCGACGCCATGCCGGTCGATTTACCGCTACGCTCTAGCTGATGCATGAGAGTCAGCAATAAACGCGTGCCAGTTGCACCCAGTGGGTGTCCGATGGCAACTGCGCCACCATTGACGTTGCACTTATCGCGATCCAGCTCCAACACCTTCTCACAGGCGAGGTATTGCGCGGAGAAAGCTTCGTTGATCTCGATGTAATCGATATCACCCACTGCAACACCAGCCTTTTCCGCTGCCATTTGAATCGCAGGAACCGGGCCGAAACCCATGAGCTCTGGCTCGACACCGGCGGTCGCCCAAGAACGAATCTTGGCGCGGATGTTCCAGCCTTCCGCCTTAGCCTTTTCTTCGGTGGTGATGATGAGTGCTGCTGCACCATCGACGATGCCAGATGCATTTCCAGCAGTCACGGTGCCTTCCTTGCCGAATGCTGCGCGCAACTTGGCCAAGCCTTCGATGGTGGTTTCCGGACGGATGTGATCATCGGTGTCAACCACGAACTCTTTACGTCCGGCCTTCACGGTGACAGGAACGATTTCATCGGCAAAAACTCCACTCTGCACAGCTGCTGCGCCGAGTTGATGACTGCGCAGTGCATAGGCATCTTGCTCTTCACGCGAGATGGAATACTTAGTCGCCAAGTTCTCGGCGGTTTGCGCCATGAAGTAACCGCAGTACGGATCCTTCAATGATTCAAACAGAGAGTCCTCCAGCTGTGGGGACATTCCCAAACGGAAACCATCGCGCGCACCGCGTAGAACGTGAGGTGCTTGCGACATGTTTTCCATGCCGCCTGCTGCGACGACATCGGCATCGCCTGCCAAAATCATGTAAGCCGCACTGAGCACTGACTGGATTCCGGAACCGCACAAACGGTTGACGGTCAGAGCCGGCACTTCATTGGCAAGACCAGCTTTGAGACCGGCGTGACGCGCGCCATAGATGGCATCGGCCGAGGTCTGCATGGCATTGCCCATGACGACGTGGTTCACCTGCTCCGCCTTGACTCCAGACCGCTCCAACGCGGCGCGGATGGCGTGACCACCCAAATCGGTGGCGGTTTGAGTTTTGAATAGGCCGTATCCAGGGGTGCCGGAATATTCAGCCATAGCGGTTCGAGCCCCGCCGACGATCACCAATTGCTTGCTCATGGGATGTTTTCGCGTTTTTTCACACCCGGAGATGGGGTGGATTTTGGCGTAGATTCTACCAGGGCGGGAAGCTCAAAAGGGGGTGGCACTGGTGGGGAGTGCCGCGACGTCCTGTCATCGTCAATGCCCCTCATAATCCTTCCATAATCCTAAAAAGACCCTTTTTTACAGGCTTTTCAGGGTATATCTAGGTGTCGGCTTAGCATCCTTGGAGCCAAATCTAGCCCAAGGCTCTCCGGCGCTCGGCACATTTTTTGCTAGTGTTGGATGTGCACATTTGCACAGACCGTCCCCGGAACATCTCTCATAGCATGCTTTTTACCATACTTTCCATTAGCGCACTGTGCGCTCCACTCGCTGCTCAAACCGTCGAGGATTTTGAGTCGTATCCAGCAGCCAACAGCACAGGCGTTCCACTCGGCCTCAGTCTCTTGGACGATTCGACCATTGCGAATGGTTTTGGCCCCAATTTGGTCATGCCAGGTTGCACCTATTCCACCAGCGGCCCGTTCCTGCAATGGAACGGAAATGGCTATTTCGGCCAACTCTCGCGCAACCTTTGTGGCGCCGGCCTCGACGTGGTGATGGAGTACGACCCGCCGGTTACCAATGTCTCTTTTGACATCACGGTGTTCAATACCGCACCAGATTTGGTCACGGTGGAAGTTTTTGGCCCTGGTCGAGTCCTAATCGATACCTTCACCGGAATTAACGTGGTCGATGGCACCGGCGTCCCCTTCTCTTACCAAGGTGGACCTATCGCCTCGGTCAAGGTTTGGGCTACCCAGCAGCTATCCAGCCCCATCGTGGATAACCATGAATACGGTGGTCCGAGCCTTACCGTGACTGGAGGATGCCCTGGAGCCAAAGTCCTCACTGTGTCCGGCGCAAATCCAAATGCACAGCTCGCAATTGCGCATGGAGCTTCCGGTAGCTTCATCATTCCAAATGGCCCATGTATCGGTGCTGAGCTAGATCTTTCGAGCCCAACTCTTGCAGGCTTCTTTAACGCCGACGCCGCTGGCAATCTCACCTTGAACTTCAACGCCCCTGCTGGATTCTGCGGACGTTCGGTGCAGGTGATTGATATGTCAAGCTGCTTGGTCAGCCAGGTTGCGATTCTGTAACTACCGTAAATCAGAAAAGGCCGGGAGCACACTGAGTGCTCCCGGCCTTTTCTATTTTATGCCTCAGACCTAACGTCCGAGGAACTCAGGCTTGCGCTTCTCTAGGAATGCAGCAGCGCCTTCGGTTTGATCTTCGGTGGCGAACAACATGCCGAATGCATCGGCCTCAATGTTCTCCCCTTCGGTCTGCCCTACTTCCAAACCACGACGAATGACGTCGAGCGCGGTAGCGACTGCGATTGGGCCACGCTTGGTGATGGACGATGCCAACTTAGCGGTGGTTTCACGCAGAGCTTCCGGTGCACAAACGCGATTCACCACACCAACACGATGTGCTTCTTCCGCGCTGAACATGTCGCCGGTAAGAATCCATTCGCGTGCCACTCCAGGAGAAGTCAAACGAGTCAGACGTTGGGTGCCGCCGAATCCAGGAATCAAGCCGAGGCTCACTTCTGGAAGTCCGAGCAAAGCATTGGTCGATGCCACGCGCAGGTGACATGCCATGGCGAGCTCTAGTCCTCCACCAAGTGCAAAGCCATTGATCATGGCGATCACTGGAATTGGACTGGCTTCGATGGTGGCCAGAACATCTTGACCGGTTTGGCTAAGACTACGTGCCTCGTGTGGGGTGAGGCCAGTGAACTCCGAAATGTCGGCACCGGCAACAAAAGCTTTGTCGCCATCGCCAGTGATGATGACCGCGTGGACATCTTCGTAGGAAACAAGCTCGACGAGTGCATCGCGCAACTCTTCGATGACCTCAGAGTTCAGAGCATTCAACGCTTTTGGACGTGAGATCACCAACCATGCAAGGCCGGCTTCATCGATGTCCACGTTGAGGTGCTGAAATTCCTCGGTATCAGTCTCCTCGATGGGTGCTTCAGTAGTCATGATTAAACTCGCGAACGAAGGGTCATGCTTTGAATCAAGCAATCCTTCTGCGGAGTGGAGCCTTCGCCGCCACCACCGGTTGGAACTGCCGCCAACTTATCCAGCGCGCTATCGCCTTCAATCATCTGACCGAATGCTGCGTACTGACCGTCGAGAAAATCAGCATCGCCGTGGCAGATGAAGAATTGACAGCTTGCGGAGTTTGGGTCCTGCGAACGTGCCATGGAAATGACACCGCGCTTGTGGCTGTACTGGGCATCGGCATTGAATTCGCCTTTGATGTTGCCATAAGTACCACTTCCAGTGCCGGTGCCGCTTGGGCAGCCGCCTTGAATCATGAAGTTAGGGATGACACGGTGGAAAGTCTTGCCGTTGTAGAAACCTTCCGCAGCGTAGCGCAAAAAGTTACGCACGGTTGCCGGAGCGGTTTCAGGCCAGAACTCCAAAGTGACGATGCCGACGACACTGCCATCAACACTCATCTCAATGTCAAGCAGGACGTTCTTCAGCTCTTGATCGCTGAGATCTTGTGGGTTAGTTAGGGTGGTCATGTTTATTACTCGTAACGGCGGATGATGTGCCAGCCGAATGGGCTGGCGGTAATGTCGTACTGCGACATGCTGATTTCACCGACTTCCAATGCGAAGCCGACATCACCAAAGGCGGCGACCATCTGGGCGCGGTCCAACCAGGAAGACATTTGTGCATTCTGCATGGCTTTCACCTCTGCAGACTCGCCAAACATTTTCCCAGCTTCTTCGTTGCTCAATTCTTTGGCGTTCACCTTGGCCATGAGTTCATCGCGAAGAGCTTCAACTGAGACCTGCAGGGCCATCAGCTTTTCGGTTTCTTCGACTGGAGGAAAACAACCATGGTTCAACATGGAGTAGGTTCCCGGAGGCGTGGTGGTTTTGCCACTTGGGTCATCGGTGAACTCCTTCACCAAAGCTCCGAAGTCTTCGCCCGACTGCGCGCGCTTGAGAATCTCGTTCGCCAACTTCTCGGCTTCTTCTTTGGTGCGCGTTGCAGCAGTGCGAGTTCCCTTGAAGGAAATCAGCACGTGTTGAATGCGAATGCTCTCTGGCTCGCCACCAAGATTTATACTCGGGCGCTCCATACGTTCACGCTTTACGCTTGGCTCGCCGCGAAAAACACGACACTCGGTAATCAAAGCCTTTTGGGTTGGGTTCGACTTCTCGCGCCCTCTTTGCGTGGTTGGAATATCAGCAATGCGCTCCAAGGTGCTGACGCCGTTGATCAAAATGCCAAAGGTAGAGTACTTGCCATTCAAGCTCATGGTCGATGGCGAGCGGCTCTCGGTAATCACGAAGAACTGGCTCGATGCAGAATCGACTTGGCCGGTGTGTGCCATGGACAAGACGCCATAACGGTGACGACGCTTCGGGTCGCGCGAAAACTCTTCTTTAATGGAAGGGTATGGAGCTGCACCTCCGCCGGCCTTGTTAGCACTTCCGCCTTGCAGCATGAAATCGCGCACAATGCGGTGAAAGCTGTTGTTGTCGTAGAAACCTTCGTCAGCGTAACGCAAGAAGTTGCGGACCGTGATAGGCGCATCGTCACCCCACAACTCGAAGGTCATGGTGCCGACTTTTTCCTCATCAATGGTAATGTCCATTTCGACGTAGAACTCTTTTAGTTCTGCATCGGAGATGGCATCGGTTTCAAAGTGAAACTGAGCTTCGCGACTGGCTTTGTAGCTTGGGCCAGAAATTTTCGGCGCGCGCGGGTCTTGCTGACCGACTTGGGGCAAGTCTGCATCTGCAAGTGCTGCAGGAGTTTCAGCGGTGCCATTTGCAGGCTCCCAACCACCATCGGTGGAAAGAGAGGCAGCGGAGGCGTTGGCGGTATTGCCTGCGTCTTGGCCACTGCAAGCGGCTAAAACAAAGAGTGGTACTAAGTGAAGAATTTTCATCTCAAACAAGTTGGAATCCGGCGCTAATGCCGAGGCCTCCGCTCACGCAGAGGGTGGCGAGACCGCGGTCGACCTTACGTCGACGCATCTCGTGTAGAAGGGTGACGGTAATGCGCGCGCCGGTGCATCCAATCGGATGTCCCAGAGCAATCGCGCCGCCATTGACGTTAAGCAACTCCCGAGGAATCGGAAGTTCCTGGAGGCATGCCAGCACTTGCGCGGCAAAGGCCTCATTGAGTTCAAACAATCCAAAGTCGGACATTTGCCAACCATTGCGCTCGAACAATTGATTCGTAGCCGGGACTGGACCGAGTCCCATGCGTTTTGGATCGGTGCCGGTCACCTCGACATCCATTAACTCGGCAAGTGGGTTCATGCCGCGCCGTTCCGCTTCATCGGCGGTCATCAAAACGAGAGCTGCGGCGCCATCGGTAATGCCCGATGCATTGCCAGGCGTGACCGTTCCATTTTCCTTGGCGAATACCGCCGGCAACTTAGCCATGCTTTCGAGTGTGGCATCGGGGCGCATGTGCTCATCGAAGTCGAGCAGGGTTTCGCCTTTGCGTGATTTGATGGTCAGAGGAATCATTTCATCTTCGAAACGACCGGCGTCGCGGGCCTCCCCTGCCTTACGCTGCGAATCCAAAGCAAACTGGTCTTGCTCCTCACGCGAGATGCCACGCTCTTGCGCTAACAACTCCGCAGTTTCGCCCATGATCATGTTGGCGATAGGACATTGGAATCCATCGCGGTACATGCCATCGATCACTGGCGCATCGCCGAGCCGATATCCGGTGCGCATACGATCCAACATATACGGCACGCGGGACATGCTCTCCATGCCACCAGCCAGGACTACTTTCGCGCGGCCTAACTTCAGCTCATCCGCAGCCATCTGCAAGGTCTTCAAGCCAGAGGCACATGCTTGATTCAAAGTCCATGCGGTGGAGGCTTCAGGGATTCCCATGAGGCGTTGCATTTGGCGGGCCGGGTTCGGGCCGGCTCCAGCCTGGCGCGCATAACCCATGATGACACGGTCGACTTCTTCCGCACTCAACGATGCTGCTTCGAGGGCAGCATTTCCAGCCGCAGCACCCAACTCAGGGGCCGACATACCTGCAAGGGTGCCGTTAAAGCGACCAATAGGTGTACGTACCGCGGATGCGATGACAATCTTGGGAGCGGACATGGCTGCGCTTTGCTTTGGTGGCGAATCGACCTCACCAGGGTGAATCCCGGGAATCGAGCCGCCTATGATAACGCCCTTTAGGTAGTAGGCGAAAAAGGTTCAAGGCGGAAAAAAATGGAGCACCCCGTCTCCCTAAAGACGAGGTGCTCCAACACCTAGGTGGCCTGCCTAAGCATTCAGACTCGATTTGGGAAGCTCTGATTCAGTCTGGCGCGGGAGGCCGTGGATTGAAATCGTCCGCGGAGTCACCGGTAGACTAAATCAGGGTTTCCTTAGGCATCTTCGTGATCATGCCCATTCGAGCGGCGGCGGTGTTGCTGGGGAGCTTTCGGCGGCTTAGGAGGAGTTGGAAAGGCTCCATTCTGACCTTCCACGCGCACGCGAATCTGGCCTTCCCCCATGTCCTGGATGTTCAACTCTTCCAGCTTCTTCATCGCTGCATCGCCGGTGAATTTTTCACCATTGACGATGACGACAACTTCCTTGTGCATTTCTGCACCTTCGGGTACATCAAAGTCGAAGTCAAAGTCGGAACCTTGATCACCGGAGAGGTGCAGCTCATGAAGTCCTTGCAGTTGGCCCATTCCACCCATTCCACCCATTTCGTGCAGTCTCTCAATATTCACGGTTCCACTTATACCTTGTAGTTCCATAATCCCGCCAAGGCCTTCTTGGACAAGGCCGCGGAGTCGCATGTTCTGTGGCATGCCTTCCATGCGATGGCGCTCAGTGCGCTGCATTTGACCAGGCGAGAAATCCTTCTGGTAAATAATGCGACCTCCGCCACGCAGGTCGTGGTTGCCTTCCGGGAACCAGTTGCCGCCGCCATTAAAGCGCATGCTCCGGCGTTGCCCTTGCATGCCACCGCGACGTCCGCCACCCATCTCCGAACGGAGTGCGTGCAACTCATGACGCAAAGACTCCAGCTCGTGCTGAATATCACGTAGCTGCTGATGCAAATCACCACCATCCATCGGCGAGAAGTGATGGTCGCCGCCGTCTTGCATCCAAATCATGCTTCCGCCTGGATCCGTATGCCATTCGCCGCCTTGGTGGCCCTTCTCGTGCCAAACGTTGCCTCCATAGCCCAACTCATGCAAGCCATCCACCTCAACAATGATCTCTCTGCCTTCTGGCTCCTGCTCGGACCATGCAAATCCAATGGAAGCTTCCGGTATGCCCATCACAACATCTTCCGACTCGATGTACTCAATAACTTTACGGCCATCAGGGCCGTCGACAATCACAACGTTGCCCTTTAAATGGCCATCGTTCTCTTCGAACACCATGTGGATTTCACCTTCCTCGGGTGTGCCTTTCGCAGCAAGAAGTTCCATCGCCATTTCGGCAAGTTTTGCGGCTTCGGTTTCATGACCAGCCATGGCCTTTTGGGCGCTCAGCTGCAGAAGTTCCGACGCTTTCATTTCATTCGCGCTCGGCTGTTGTGCAGCAAGCGGCGCGGCCAAAAGCAGGCCGGTCAAAGTAAGTAGGGTGCGATTCATGATTAGTTTTGGGTTTGAATGTTCCAGCGGATGTTGTCGCTGAGCTGCTCCAAGCGCTGGAGTTGCAACTGCAGGTTATGGAGCGTTTGATGAAGATTGGCAACGCTTTCATCGACATCGAGGCTTAGTGCCATGTCCTGTTGAAGGGCTGCAATCTCTAGATTAAGGAAGATTATGCGATCTTCGGCTAGTTGCCAGTCGGCTTCTAATGCCGACCGGTCAGCACTGTCCTCTACCGACAGTGGTGCACGGAAATGTCCGGCGACTTGCGGTGCGAACATGGCCATGGAAGCAAGAACCGCCACCATGCCGACTGCAATGCTTCCGCGCACGGCCGCACTACGTGGTGCCACTTGCGACTCTTGATCGAGCAAACGGTTTACCCGACGCCCGAGCGGTGAACCCGGTTGCGCCATACAGGCGACGGGAAGACTTCGGCTACCAGGGCGCAACCATTGCGCCACCGTGGTTAAGCATTCGGCTAAAGCCACACGATTGCCGCTGCGGTGAATCGCCCATGCATCGCAAATTTCTTCAGCGGCATACAGAGCTTCACGTCGGGCGAGGATGAGCAGCGGTTGGACAAACAAAACGCGCTGCATGAAGTGAAACAGGTTGAGCCATAAGGGGTCGCGTCGGATGAGGTGCGCGAGTTCGTGGCCGAGCATGGTTTGCTGTTGTGCAGAATCGAGTTCCTGCAGTGCGCGCATGGGCAGACAGACCTCGCCGCGTAGGATTCCGAAAGCAACCGGCACTTGAATCTGATCCGAGAGAGAGAATCGGATGCGACGGCTGCGCGCGGTTCCAAAGCGAGCGAGATCCTTCTGAATGTTCCGAACCAAAGACCCCGTGGTCAATGGCAGGCGGGATGCCAGTTGCCTGCGCAACCGAATCACCGCGATGGCCCAGTGCAGAAGCCCAATTGCTGCACCGAAAACCCAAAGACTGAGCAAAGCTTTTAGCCATAGAGGAATAGCGGGAACATCGTCCTCGGCCAAGGTTGCGGAAAGCGCAAGTGGCGCGACTGCTTCCGGCCAAACACCCGGATCAATCAGCGGTGAAGCGGCCAACATAATCGCTAACTGCGATTGCGCCGGGTCCAGGCTTACGTCGCTCACAAAGTATGGCCCCAGGGTGTAGGCATTTGCCTCGGGGAGCCCCACCGGATTGACCGCGATTTCGGGCAGCGTGGGCGATGCGCTGATGGGCGGTGTTGTTGACGTCAACATGAGCTGACTTCCGAAACCGTCCCAACCTAACCATGTGCTTGCGCCGACCTGAAATGTTGGAGAAAGCAAACTGCCGAGCATGACGCCCTTCCAAATCCAGTCGCGCACCACCGGTGTGAAGGTAGGAAACTGACGAAGTAGGAGCAAAGCCAAGCCCAACCACACAGTGCTGTGCAGCAGGAAGGTAAGCAGCCAACTCCCAACCAGAAGGATGAAATCAGACACTGTTTCGTCCCTCCTTTTGACGCTCTTCCTCGATCCGGGTCCGCAAAGCAGCGAGTTCCGCCGAATCGATGTCGCCCTCCGTCAGCAAATGGTTTACCAAAGCCGCAGTGTCGCCCATAAACAGGCGCCCGACGAGTTCCCCTACCATGGTCTGGCGGACATGCTCTTCTGCAACGGCAGGCTGATAAACGAAAATCCGCCCATCTTTTCGGTGCTTTAACACCCCTTTCGCCTCCATCTTCTTCAGCATGGTGGCAATGGTGGTCGGCGCGAGGCCATGCTCCTCCAAGAGGGCAGCGTGGACCTGGCTGCTGGTCGCCTCACCCTCCGACCACAGCACATGCATGATCGCGAGTTGAAGGTCTCCGAGGCGGTGACGTTTGCTCATGGCCCTACACTACGCCCCCAAACTACTTTGGTAGTCGAAAATTTTGGAAATATTTGGGGGGGCAAAATCGGTGTAATTACGGGTAGAATATGCGGCTTCTCAGACCCACCTCCCCTCGTGAGGACTTTGACATGACTGAATCCACCCAATCCCGCCACGCTGCTGACTTAGAGGCCCAATTTGGCCTGCGCGGCGTCGAGCTCCGTATCAACCTCTCTAAGGAGGAGCTTTTTGAAGAGGCCATCGCCCATGACCGTGGCCGCGTTACGGAAGGCGGCTCGGACGATGCGCAGAAGGCGTTCCCGACCAAGTTGGGCGTGAATGGCCCGTTGGTCTACTACACCGACCCAACTTGTACTGGTCGTCCAGTCAAAGATACCTTTGGTGTTGCCTCGCCTGAGTTTGAAGATCGCATTTGGTGGAAGCCTGACTTCCAGAAGTTCGACCCAGCGAAGTTCGACGCCTTGTTTGACCGCGTGGTCGAGCACTTGAACGAAAACGCAAGTCACCTTTATGTGAAGGATGTCTACTGCGGTTCTGATCCAAGTTATGCCCGCCCCTACCGTTTGGTTTCGGAGTACGCCACGCACTCCTTCTTCTGCCACAACATGTTTATGCATGGCATTGAAGGTGTCGAAGATGAAGATGGTAAGCGTTGGACTATGATCAACGCACCAAGTTTCCATTGTGATCCCGAGCGCGATGGCACTCCGGGAACGCGCATTGCATGTTTGGACTTTGCCAACCGTCGCGTATTGGTTGCTGGCCGCGCCGATTACTGTGGTGTGGTGAAAAAATCCATGTTCACGGTCATGAACTTCCTGCTCCCAGAAATGGGCGAAATGAGCATGCACTGTTCCGCCAACGTTGGCGAGAAGGGCGATGGCGCGATTCTGTTTGGCCTCTCAGGCACCGGAAAGACTACTTTGTCGGCCGATCCAAAGCGCAAGCTCATCGGCGACGACGAGCACGGATGGACCAGCATTGGTGTTTCGAACTTGGAAGGCGGATGCTACGCCAAGTTGATTAACTTGGATAAGGAAGACGAGCCAGTGATTGCTGCTGCTTTGTCTATGCCTGGCACTATCATTGAAAACGTGCCGCCTCTTCCTGGTCGCAAGATGGAGGACCTCGATCCGCAAGAGTTGGATCTGTTTGATAACTCCTGCACCGAGAACACGCGCTTCAGCTACCCACTCGATGCAAACCCGAACGTCATGCCTGGCGCGAAAGGTCCACACCCGAAGACCATCGTGCTTTTAACTGCCGATGCATTCGGTGTGCTTCCTCCCGTTTCCATTCTGAACAAGAAGGATGTCATGTACCACTTCGTTTCTGGCTTCACTGCAAAGTTGGCTGGTACCGAAGTTGGTATTACCGAACCTCAGGCTGCATTCTCCGCTTGTTTCGGAGCTCCGTTTATGGCTCAGTTCCCAAGCAAGTACGCCGAATTACTGGCTGAGAAAATGGAACAGCACGACACGCGCTGCATTTTGCTCAACACTGGCTGGGGCGGAGGCCCTTACGGAGTTGGCAAGCGCATCTCCATTAAGCACACCCGCGCTTTGCTGGATGCGGCTCTAAACGGCGAGTTAGACGGCGTTGAGACCGAAATGCACCCAGTGCTGAACTTGGCCATGCCAACTTCTTGCCCAGGAGTTCCAAGCGAGATTCTTAACCCGCGTAACACCTGGGAAGATAAGGCTGCTTACGATGCTGCTGCTGAAAAGCTGCGTGGCATGTTCCAGAAGAACTTCGCGGATAAGGGATTTGGTGATCTGGGCATTGAGCCTGTGATGTAGGGACTTACCTTACTCCTAGAAGCCCCTGATTCCTCCCCCGGAACCAGGGGCTTCTTGCGTTGTGGCGGGGCAGGAAGGCCTTCCTCAGCAACCGCTCAAATATAAGACCAATAACTCTTTAATTGGCCTCGGATTAAGATATAATGACCGCTAATTCTCTTAGAGAATCCACCCTCGCGACCATCCAGGTTTAGAGAAATGAAAACACCCACACTTTTAGCCTTTGCCGTTTTTGCAGGACTCGCTTTTACGGCGTGTAATGAGCCTGAGCCACCTGCCGGGCCAGACACTTCCCCGGCGGTGCACCGCTCAAACATTCCCCCTATGGAGCCGAACAACATTGTGAGTTTGGCGCTTGGATCGAAGGATCACACCACCTTGGTGGCTGCCATTCAGGCGGCAGAGTACGTGACAGCGGTTGCTGCCTCTGGCCCGCTCACGGTTTTCGCACCGACCAATGCGGCCTTCGATGCTCTTCCTGCCGGAACCGTTGAGGGATTACTTAAGCCGGAAGCCGCTGACGATCTTCGTGAGATTTTGAAGTACCACGTAACGACTTCCTCCCTTGACCTGTCCACTTTCAAAGACGGCCAAGTCATTGCTATGGCAAGCGGAAAGAAAGTCACCATGGGCGTTGATGGAGATCAGTACACCATCAATGGCGCGAAAATCATTGCGACCATCCCTGCCTCCAACGGCATTCTGCACATCATCGACGCAGTCTTATTGCCCCCCACCGAATAGCTAGAGCAAAGCAAAAGGGCGCCCCAATCTCCATGTGGATTGGGGCGCCTTCTTTTTTATTCTTCGAGGGTCCGGATGTGCTCCACCAAACCGTTTAGTACTTCTTTCTGACTACCAAGAACTGGGTTCGCAGGCATGGTGGGCGATTTGCCGACGGCAGCTCCACCGTACTGGATGATTTTCCGTAAGTACTCGTCATCGATGGAGTCTTGCCATTCTTTTCCAGTGAGGTCACGTGGCTTCGGTGTCAAGGCCGCGGAAGCAGCTCCATCTCCTTTGCCACCTTCACCATGGCAGGGAATACAGGTTTGAGCATAGAACTCGGCACCTGCAGCAAGATCACTGGATGCCGCCGTTGGTGCCGATGTTGCACTTTCAGCTTGGGTGGATGTGGAAGATTCCTCTGCCCCACCACAAGCTGTAGCAGCGAAGGCGATGGAAAGAATGAGAAGTGAGTTGAGCTTCATGTGATTGGGGTCGAATCGGTTGATTGAGATGTTTTGGCTGCCGCTGCGTTTCTTCGGTTCTCCAAAAAGCCACCGCCTAAGTGCCAAAACGTAATGAGAAAAATGCCTGCGACGGTAACCATGACGCCGATGGCGCCAGCCCGTGGAAGGCTGGTGATGTAAAAATTCGCGATCTGCTTCGAGCCGAAAATGGCTGGCATAAAAGGTTCTACATTCACTGGTGCTCGTGGATCGAGATTATGCCCCAACGTGTAGAGATGTAACCAAAAGCGGAAAGCTAGGAAGGAACAAATGAACCCATAAGTCACGGTTAGGTCCACTAAGGTGCGAATATTTCCAATCGCGGCCGCTCGAAATGTGAGGATTGCAAGTAACCCAAGCAGGAATGGAATCCAATCCAAGTCTTTGAGTAACTCACCTTCAATCGGCGCCATGCCAATGTAGTGATTGAGGTTATTAATCTCGGGGACATCCTTCCCCTCGTTCCCGCCCACGACTTGGTAAGAGTAGACGTCGACCTGTAATCCCTCTGGGTATTGAGGTGCCTGCATACTGATGTTCCAAAGCGGAGCATAGAACGATGCAATCAAGGGGAGCACCAACAAAGCAATCAAGAACCGTGCCCGATATGCAATGGGGCGATCGAGATAAAGTTCAAACTTTTCAAGAGCAGCTTTCATGACTAGTCGTGATGATTACATGGAGAACTAGAGGAGATCGCGGCGGCGGAAGGAGCGTAGGCCGCTCCACCAACAAGTGACACCGACGAGGATTGGCCAAATCAAGCCAATCAGAAGAAGTGAAGTGTTGCCCAAGCGATTTGCAATGTAGAAACCAACTGGACCTAAGGTTGCGAGCTCTGGATCGCCTCCGGCAAGCAGGGCAAGTCGCGCATCTTGAACTGGATTCAAGGCGGCAAGCAGGAAGACTGATTCTGGATCCAACCGCCACTGCAAAAGCAAACCGATCAGGGCTAAGTCCAAAAGGGCGATAGAGGTCGCCCAAACCAGAAGGATCCAAATGAGAGTCCGTGCAGGGTGGCGCACCGTGGCGGAAATCAACATGCCGATACCGGTAAAAGCGATGAGCTCGGCAGTGCAAACCGCAAGGGTGCGCGATAAGAATGAGAAATCAAGGGCTTCACCGTAGTACAGGCTTGATGAAAGCGCGCACAAGCCGAACACCAAAAACAACGGACCAATCAGAAGCAGCAATCGCACCGAAGTCACAGCAAAGTAATAAGTGGACCTCGAAAGTGGATTGCTGAAAAGGAACTCCAAGGTGCCACTGCTTCTTGCTTGACCGATGACTTGCCCCGTTGCCGCAAGTGCCAAGAGAGGTAGAACCACGACGAATGCGTGGGAGAAGGAGAACATCACTCGATTCAT
>Ga0316209_1000716_pt1 | contig 48594 bp, 48 predicted proteins | sample 6monopyrite_MG_FD_204945 | JGI IMG/M metagenome (GOLD analysis project Ga0316209, IMG submission 204945) | Microbial mat bacterial communities from mineral coupon in-situ incubated in ocean water Damariscotta River, Maine, United States -... | ecosystem: Environmental > Aquatic > Marine >...
AACTAATTGAAGCTCTGAACTTTGCAATTTAAGATAGTTGGCAATATAGCTAGTGTCCTCAACAAATCGCAATTTAATTATTGAATCATCAGATTGCTCAATTTTTAATAGCATATTGCCGGTATGCGTATTGGTCACAAACCAACGATGATAACGGAAATCCAATTGATGATAATCGCCTTCTTCTAACGAACTTGCGTCGACCTTGTATGGCATTGGAAAAAATTCCAAAAACCAATCGCGATCTTTTTGAAGATGAATTGGGCGAACTAATTGTTGCCTAATTTCACTGATACTAGCGTGGACGACTTGAGAGAGTATCACTTGATTTTGCCTGTCGAAACTTAGTTGCGGATGAGTCCCTTCAAAAGCGCTAAAAACAAGTATCAGCGGCAGAACATGACTAAATAACTGTCGGCTGCGGCGATTTCGAATATATTCAGCTAAGTACTTGATTAGGAAAACCAGCAAAATCACGCCGAAATAAATCGGCATAAACATCACCACACATAAAAATCCTTCGAAAAGAATCACCGAGCTTCCGAGCATGACCACTAAAGAAACCAGCACAAGATTGCCGAATTTTCGCTTCCAGCTAATATCAACCTTAGGCCGATCGACCCACATTAACGCTAACGCGATAAGAAATGGTATGCCAACATAAAGTAAGGCGCTCTTATCGAATCGATAATGCATTAACAATCTAATAACAAGAGATGAAACGGCAATCATTAAGAAAATGATATTCCAGCGTAATTTGAGTTTGTTTTTATTGTCCATGAGAGTGGCCTTTCGTCGATTAACTTTCGTTGTGGTTTTGTTCGAGAAACTGATGTATGCGGAGACTTCGACTTCTCCATTTAGCGATAATAAAGACGTTGCTAAAATGTAAGACACCAATGACCAACAATACCAAGCCAATCTTTTTGCTCAAGAATTCGATGGCCGCACGCAAAGTTTGAATATCTTGTCCGGATTGCAAAGCCATAAGAACATAACCCAAATTAATCAAATAAAATCCAACCACTAGCATGTGGTTAATAGAATCAGCTAATTCTTCATTGCCGTTGAAGCTATCGACTAGAAAAACTCGACCGTTTTTACTCAGCGTTCTTGCAACCCAAATAGTCATACCGATACTGACTACCAAATAGATAATGTAACTAGTTTCAATAAACATTTTTTGTTTCCCTCATTAAAGTTAATTGCTTGATTCAAGCCAACATTGACTCAATGAGGAGAGATTAACCCCGTTATTTGCCGCAAGATTCCTATTTGATAATCAATGAATAGAAATAATTTTATATCAATAAATTCAATGCCTTACAAACTTCCATAATGATAATAGTGGAAGTTTGTAAGGTATTCTCTTTGGTAGGAGCGTCCGTCTCGGCGCGAATGAGTCCACTCAAAGATATTTACTAACGGACTGAAATTAATCGATCTCGCCTAGCTAAATTGACCAGCAAATCCTTTGTTCGTTAGGATGACCGTGCATGATTTACAAGTTCACTGGATTATTTTTTTTTTGCTATTTAATGAACCGCATTTCTTTAACTATTTACGTTGCTGATAAACGGGCGCTTGCCAAGCGCCCCTACAGTGCGTCGCGTTTAATACCTATGATAGTAGGGACGCATTGAATGCTACCGCGATGGTTGAAGTGACCACTGTTTTCAGTTGTATAAAAAACACACTTAACAGTTACGAAAATTCTTACTATAATTGTTCTCAATAAAACTTGGAATATAGGATGTTGTTGTGACTTACCAATACTCTGGTCAATGCTCTTGTAGCTCTGTTAATGTAACCCTAGAATTACCAAGGGAATTAAATGTTTATGCACCGAGAGCTTGCGACTGTGAGTTTTGCACCAGCAGACAGATTGAATACCTCTCTCATCCGGATGGCTTACTAAACATAAAATCAATAAACGCACTCGACTATCAAAAACAAGGATCTGAACAAGCGGTATTTATTACCTGTCAAACATGTAAAGACGTCATTGCGGCAGCAATTGATTTAGAAAACAAAGTGATTGGCGCGTTGAATGCGACTCTATTGACTGATTATCACCAATTACAAAACGCTGAAGTAGTTTCTCCGAAGTTATTGACCGCCAATGAGAAAATTGACCGCTGGAAAACAGTTTGGCAAAAACTGCTGATCAACCCGTAGGTCGGCAATGAAATTGCTTGAAAGTTTGTAAGTTCAATCCTTTGTTAGGATGACTACTCCTTCCAAATGAGTTTGTCTGATAGTTTCGTCGGCAAGGGGTTGCCGACCTACTGGAAAACTATTTATTTGCTTTTTGAATTTCAGCCGTACGCCAACATTCACCACAATTTGAACATAAAGATTATGTCCGCCTGTTATAAAGTAGCTTCTTAAAATCTTTTAGGAGCTATCATGAAAATTTTATTATTTCTTTTTATCAGTCTACTCGTTGTTTGGAGTGCAACCGCTGACGCTTGTTGCAGTCGATCGAACTCCATCGAATACTCCATATATGGCGTTCTCTTTTGTATCGCACTGTGTACTATTTTATTACCTATTTCTGGCCTTATTTCCGGTCGCCTAATTACTGGATTTGATGCAGTACTTTTAGCCGCCGCCTCAGCGTTAGGAATGATCGTCTCTGTCATTCTACTGCTCTTTAGTCGTCAGTCATTTCTAACACCAGCGTCACTCGTTCTACTTTCAATATCTATCTTATTGCCCACCGCTTTCTATTTTTATCGCTCGGTAAAAAATTCTACATTTCATTCAATAGCGGATAACTAAAAGCATGAAAGTTAAAATGATACTTCCTTCTTTGATCGAAGCGGACAATCCCTATTGGCGACCAATCAAATACTCACTCTTTCCTCCATTGGGGTTAGCCACATTAGCATCGTTTTTTTCACCAGATGATGATATTGAACTAGTCGATCAACACGTTGAAACTTTATCGCTTGATGACCATCCGGATTTAGTGGTAATTCAAGTCTACATCACCAATGCATATCGAGCCTATGCAATCGCCGAGCATTATCGAAACAAGGGCTGCTATGTTATTTTAGGCGGATTGCACGTGACCTCCTTACCGGATGAAGCTTTGCTATATGCGGATTCGATATTTATCGGGCCAACAGAACAAACCTTCCCCGACTTCCTAAATGACTTTAGGAAAAAACGAACAAAAAGAATCTATCGTTCAACTGTACGAACACTGATTGGGCTTCCTCCTATTCGACGAGATTTAATTAAACGGAAGCGTTATTTGGTGCCCAATTCCATTGTGGTAACTCGAGGTTGTCCCCATCACTGCAATTTTTGTTATAAAGATGCATTTTTCAAAGACGGTAAATCTTTCTATACACAATCGGTTGAACAAGCCTTGTTCGAAATTGAGAGGCTGCCCGGTAAACACCTTTACTTTCTAGACGATCATCTATTTGGAGCGCCTAAGTTCGCAGCTAACCTTTTTCAAGAAATGGTAGGTATGAATCGCGTTTTTCAGGGCGCGGCAACTGTGGATTCCATTTTAAAAGGGAACCTCATCGAAAAAGCGGCGGCGGCGGGTTTACGCAGTTTATTCGTTGGATTTGAAACTTTTTCTAAGCAGAATCTCAATCAAAGCAATAAGAAACAAAATTTACAAAAAAATTATGTAGAAGCCGTCAATCGACTTCATTCACTCGGTATTATGGTCAACGGTAGTTTTGTCTTTGGGCTAGATGACGACGATAACGATGTTTTCAAAAGGACTGTTGATTGGGCGGTTGATAATGCTTTAACCACATCGACTTTTCATGTCCTTACACCTTATCCGGGAACGAAGCTTTTTGATGAGATGAAAGCCAGTCAGCGAATAGTCAGTAATAATTGGAATTTATACGATACCCGCAATGTCGTCTACCAACCAACAAAACTAACAGCATTAGAACTAAAAAAAGGTTATGACTGGGCTTACAAAGAATTTTATAACTGGTCGAACATTATTAAGGCAAGCAACAAACACTCCCTTTTGCAGCATAAACTCAAGCATCTATTTTACGCTGGCGGATGGAAGAAATTCGAGCCGTTATGGAATTTCATTATCAAAACGAAAGGTCTTAACTCAATGCTGCCGCTACTAGAAACGCTACTCTCGGAAATAAAGCCTAATAAATCCAGCCATTCTAAAACCACAAATATCTCAATATGTAATATTGAGAGTTAACATCTCTCAAAAAAGACCTACTATTCACTGCGATCTTCGTTTAGTCTTGCCGTAGGAGCGTCCGTCCCGGCGCTAGAGAGTATAGTAGTAATGGAATTGGAGATTTTAATAAATCCTTCCCTGAAAGACAGGTAAGGCATAGTGCTCAATAAATTTGTCATTGCGAGAAGGAACGACGCGGCGATCTCTAAAGAGTTGGCATTGATTGATATAACGTTTTATAGTTTTGACAGATTGACGCGCTACACTCGCAATTAATGAATGTTTTTTCGAATTAAATAGTGTAAATAAAGTATGTAAATCAGGAGCGAATTTATGAATGAAATGATTCTAACAATTATCGGTTCCATTGGTGGTAGCGCCGCTTTATTCTACGGACTATCGAACTGGCTAGGCAAAGTTTGGGCTGGTCGAATTCTTGAAAAAGATAAAAATAGATATCGAGAAGAAATCGAATTACTCAAAAAACAATATGAAGTGCATTTCGATGGATTGAAAGCCGTGCTGTTGCGATATTCTGAAAATCAGTTTGATATTTACCGAGAATTATGGGGCTCGCTGTGTGAATTGAAATTAACCACAGACGACCTTTGGATCCGTGCAACCCCCGATAGCGTTTCTAAGTTTTCAGATCAACTCAATAAGTCTCGCTTTTGGCTGGAAAAAAGCTCTCTTTTTATTGAAGATGAACATTATCAAAAATTAAAGGGTGTCTTCGATGAATTCGAGCAATTCTTAGTTGGCAAAGAAAACTTGGTTGAGCTGAGAAATGAACCAAATATTTCCGCTGAAGACCTCCGTTATCGAACCCGCGATATCGTCCAATCTAATTATCGACATCGCGAGTATTTTACCGAAACGCTCTCAGAGCTACGCGGCTATTTCAAGCAGCATATTGCCGGTGGAAGTCAGAATGGATAGACAACAAAAAACAAAATGAACCTTGGTATCGATTTATCTTTCGATTCTAAAATTTTATCATGGAGAACCAATTTACATGTCTTTGTGTCTTCGATAGCTTCCGGGAGACTGTCCGGTAATTTCCTTAAAAGCCGCATAGAAATTTGATTGTGATTTAAATCCCGTTTCCATACTAATTGCCAATATCGAAGAATTCGGTTCATTGGATAATAAGCGTTTGGCTGCATCGACTCTTTGCTGGCGTATATATTTTGAAAAACTGACACCAAAATGACTATTAATTAATTCAGACAGTTGATGATTAGTTAACTGCATACTTTCGGCAAGCAATGCCAAGTTAAGATTTTCGTTTTGATAAATTTTCGAAGTAAGCATTAACTGTTCAAGTTTTTCGACAATTGATTGAATGTTAATATTCCCTAAAGTCGATTGGCTGTAACCAAGTTTGACCGCTTCGGTTAATTCATTGAGTAAATCCGGATAAATAATCAAAGCCGCCGTTACTAAAACGAATGCCAAGCCTATTCCATTGGCATAAAAATAATAAAAATAGGCACTGTCGATATAACTAACAGAAAATCCAAATATAAGCACGGCGATTGCAAATAATGAAAAAAAGGCGATAAAGAAAAATTCGATTTCAAAGCGTTTTCGAAAAGTTCTTAATTTGTAAATGAGTTGAGTTAGCCAAAGACAGTAGCCGGTTCCAATGGTAAATGCCACCGGGATCGCAATCGCTTTATCCAAATAAAAAACGCTAAAAAAAGGCAACAAATGAACGGCACTCAATAGCGTCAGTCGATATTCTGCAAATAAAATATGGCGACTAAAAAAATAGAACATAGAAGGTACGATAAATAATAAGGCACGATAGTAAACTGAATTCAAGGGTTCGGTACTTTCAGTTATAAAACTCAAATGTTCAAATTGCAATAGGGTGAGACTAGCTAAAAAAGTAAAACTAAAAATCATCGCCGGCAGAGATTTATTACTGCTTTTTAGAAAAAACAAATAACAAATCAATAACAGTGGCGCGACAATAATCGAAAAGCCAATATTGAGTAGAGTAAAAGTTGTTGTTAAAGTCATTGCTGCCACAATTGATCGAATGTTTGGAAAGATAATGAGAAAACTGAAATCCGTAGAGCCTACTCATCGAAACTCTAAGACTATCGGTGTTTGTCGGTAAATTCAATCGATGCAAGAGGGGAATTAAGTAATGGCTAAGATTTATTCAGGACGAATAAAGAGTTTACGAATGGTTGCGTTAAAGATATCGACAAACTCTGGGTCAAATTGACGGCCACTTTCGCCGTTGATTAGGGTGACTGCGCTAAATAATGAGCGTTTATAAGAGCGATCACTTCGCTCATGGGTAATTGCACAATAGGTATCTGCTAACGCCAAAAGGATCGCTCCAGGATGAATGTCATTCGATTGCAAACCCTTTGGGTATCCGGTTCCATCATATCGTTCGTGGTGCTGAGCGACCATCAAGGCCGCTTCTTGCCAGCCCTCAATATTGGCTAACAAGCTTGTACCGGTGGCAATGTGTCGTCGAATCATAGCAATTTCTTCTTTGCTGAGACTATCTTGCTTATTCAATATGGCCGACGGCACAAATGCCATACCGATATCATGAATATAAACCGCGGCGGTCAATTGCTCTTGGTCGACCGGTTTCTTTAACTGTTGATTGACAGCGAGACAAAGCTCAATCAAGTTTTTTGTGCGGCCTTGTCGGTAGATGCTCAAACAATCCAGTTGCACTGCTAGCTGGCTAAAGAAAGCCAAATTATTGGTTTGTTTTAGTTTCGAATTTTTCGGCTTTTGATTTGATTCGATTGATGTCGAAGATGCAGCAACGCTTTCGCTAGGCTCCATTTGTTTGGGTAGCTCTTGTAACTTAATTAGTTCGGAAAGCGCTTCTTCTGCAACTTCTAAATCTTCGTTTGCCGGTGTTGCTTTAGCATTTCTCACCTTTTTGACCATTGTATCGAGATTTTCTAAGACATCACCGCGACATTCACCTTGCTCAATAAGTTGGCGGGTCATACTTTCGATAATGGTAATCACAGAAATGAAAATACTGCCGTACAGATGGTGATAGTGACGAGTTTCGTCACGCATTTCCGAGACAACTTCCTCTAATTCATGGGTGATGTACACAAATGGGAGTAAAAGTACCATTCGGCAATTACCTTTAAGTGAATGCATGGCTCTAAATAATTCATGAACCAGCTCTGGATCTTCACTAGAATCGAGTTTATGAATACAAAATTCAATTTCTTCGATATTTTCTTGCAAGCAGCTAGTAAAATCGAAAATAATTTCTCGGTCGAGGTTGGTGAATTCCGGGCAGGTAATCATGCTCATGGTTGGCTGGTATTGATCCTAGTAGGCTAACTTGAAATCACAATTCTTCTATAAAAATAGCATAAAATGTGGATTTAGCCAGCCTAAAAACGGTACTCTTAGTTAATTATGAAAAGCCAAAAAACGCCAACTGATGAAAAACCCAGTTCAAAAATTGATTTTGTCGAACTGCAATCTAATATTGCCAGTTGCCGTATTTGCGAATCCTTTCTAGCTCATGGAGTTAACCCAGTGGTGCAGATTGATCCAAGCGCCAAAATACTAATCGCCGGACAAGCTCCTGGACGAGTAGTACATGAAACTGGCATTCCTTTTAACGATGCCAGCGGTAATCGACTTCGAGACTGGATGGGCATTGATAAATCCATCTTCTACGATCCCACTAAAATAGCCATATTACCAATGGGCTTCTGCTTTCCCGGAACGGGTAAATCCGGTGATTTACCGCCAAGAAAAGAATGTGCAGAGAAATGGAGAGAAACGGTTTTACAGCATTTAACTAACATTAAATTGACTTTGCTAATTGGACAATATGCAATGAAATGGCATTTAGGAAAAAGGATGCGACCGACTCTCACCGAAACAGTACGAAATTGGCAAGATTATCCCAATTCCATTATTCCGTTGCCGCACCCTAGTCCACGCAATTATGGTTGGTTTAAGAAAAACCCTTGGTTTGAACAAGAGGTATTACCAATGCTAAAGACTAACATCGGTAATATTTGTTTATATACCCGTTACCAATGAAGATGCAGGATTCAGCAGACTAGAAACATCCAGATTTGAGGCGAGGAATTTTAGGGCTAGTCATTAATGTCCACGGATGGACTGAATGCAGATATTGCAGGAACAAATATCTGCCTAGCGCAAAATTTCTCAAAGCTTCCGCGTCCTGCTCACGCCCCTTACCTACGTCCTATAGGCAACAAAGAAGATGGTTGTTTCTAGCCTCGCCTAAGAGCGCCTACTTCTGGTGCCCTCCGGGTGCTCAGCTAGAAAACTTGACCGGCATTGCCACTCTCGGTAAGGACTAGTCATTGCCTTCGAGTGGCGCTTTGTTCAAGCTTCCTAGCTGAACACTGAAACCTGCATCTTCATTGATAACGGGTATAAATCTAATTTTTATTCGAAAACTTTTGCGCAACCACTGTAATTATTAAACTCATCATCCCAGCGTCTGACATCGTTGGCGCGTCGCCATCTTGAATGGTAAAACTCCATTAGGCAGGTACCACTTTTTACTTGCACTAAAAAAGTATCAAATTCGGATACTAATGAGTATTGCGGATAATCACGGCTTGTTCCCCAGTGGTGCGATTGATTCTCTTTAACGTAGTTTTTCCAAAACTGATCGAGACTAATCCACCTTTTACTATTTTCATCCCAACTGACTAATTTTTGGCTGTCGTTTTTCTTAACTTGGCCGTTACTTAAGTCGTTTGTTTCGGCGGCGTTAACAAAACCTGTTAACATGAATATCAATATTAAAATTACTCTCATTGTATTGTCCTCTTGTACAATATTGCGTGGGTTAATAAATTCTAAGCTAATTAGATTTCATAAAATCTAGAAGGCTGCTGGTTAACTGCGAAAATCGACTAGCTAAAAAATCGCCGTTTGATCCAGTTATCTAAACTTGCTTTTCCTGGTCCAGAAAAAACGATCGGCATTAACATCAGCAAATAGATTAGTGGTAATTTAAATCCGTTACTACAAACGTTATAACCGTTATCGCCGTGTACAGCTACCCAAGCAACGATGTCTAGGATAATGAAACTGACCGCGGTAAAACGAGTTGCCAAACCAAGTGCCAATGCGATGGCTCCGGCAAGTTCTGTCCAGGTCGAGATAAACCAACTAATTTCGGTTGGTATAACGCTAAATGGAAAAGGAAAGTCGTCCTGTATATTGGTAAACCAGTTCTCTCCGTTAAACTTCTCGATCCCCGACTCCCAAAATTCCCAAGCGATAAAAATCCTCAAGATTAGCATTGAAAGATAACCGCCCGCATCATCCAGACGGTCAAAACTGGTTTTAGTTAAGTTGATAATGTTCATTTTGATCGGCTCCTAAAATGAATTGAATAAAATTTATTTGTTAGTGGCGACTAATTTCTGCACACTATCGGACTCACCGTATAAATCCTCAAGCGTTTTAGAAACGCCCGAATCGGTTACAATTCGCGCATGAAAACGTTTTAGTTTTCGCGGCTCTTTTACCCCGCAAGAATGCGCGACCACGCCCACTTCGTAATTCATGTTTTTCACATAATTACTGACTCTAATGGATTTCTCATCCACCACCAATCCTTTTTGCAGACGTTTATTATGAGTAGTAATGCCGGTTGGGCAACTATTTTTATCGCATTGAAGTGCTTGAATGCAACCGAGTGAAAAAAGGAATCCCCTTGCAGAAGTAATAAAATCTGCGCCGACACATAATGCCCAGGCGACTTCTGCAGGAGTGATCAGCTTGCCGGAAACAATTATTTTTATCCGGTCTTTAAGGCCGTTTGCTTCAATAATATCGATGACCAAGGGCAAACTCTCGCGAATAGGTAATCCCATATAATCAATCAAACTGGCAGGCGCTGCGCCGGTACCACCGTCAGCACTATCGATGGTTATAAAATCTGGCGCGCTGTCTATTCCACGCCGATTTATTGCTTTACAAAGCTCATTAACCCATCCATAAGCTCCGATTACTGCTTTGATGCCGACCGGTTTTCCAGTAACCCGACGAACGCGTTCAATCATATCTAATAAATCGTCTTCGCTATTGATTTCTGGGTGACGATTTGGACTGATGGAATCTTTTCCAACGGGAATGCCACGAATATCGGCTATTTCCTGAGTCACTTTTGCGGCGGGTAATATTCCGCCTTTTCCCGGTTTAGCCCCTTGGCTTAGTTTAATTTCAAACATTTTAACTTGGTCGTGCATCGCCACTTCGATTAGTTTTCGGTCACTCATTTTTCCTTGCTCATCTCTTACACCGTACTTTGCGGTACCAATTTGGAAAACAATATCGGCGCCGCCTTTTAGATGGTGACTCGAAAGTCCGCCCTCACCGGTATTCATCCAACATCCTGCCATTCTCGCACCATTGGAAAGTGCGCTAACCGCTGGCGTCGAGAGCGCGCCGTAACTCATGCCTGAGATATTAAAAACCGAACGAGTCGCATAGGGCTGTTTGCAATTGTTACCGATGGTCACTACGCCGATAGGTGTGGCATCTTCACCTAAAGTCGGATAAGGACAATTGGAAAACATCACCGTACCAGTGGTTCGCAAATCGCGAGTTGATCCGAAAGCAGTGGTATTGGTGATGTCTTTCGCGGCACGATAAACCCAAGAACGTTCAGCCCGATTAAACGGCAACTCCTCACGGTCCATAGCGAAGAAATATTGCCGGAAAAAAGTTCCCATTTCTTCAAACCAATATCGAAACCGTCCTATCACCGGAAAATTTCTTCGGATCGCTTGTTTGGTTTGGTTAACATCGATGATATAAATCACCGCGATGCTTAAGAAAATCAATCCAAGAACAAATATGAACAGGTAGGCAAGAATTTCTACAGTGCTAATGATAAAAGTTGAATCGGGCATCGTTTATACTCCTTTTTTAGTTTCAGCTATAAAGCAGGTGAGTGAATGACCGTCATTTTTTCGGTCTGCATTTCATGAAAAGTGTTGGGAATACCGCCGACGCCGAGACCTGACTGTCCCAAACCAGCAAAGGGCATCCAGTCCACTCGAAATGCGGTATGGTCATTGACCATAACTGCCGAGGCATTTAGATGACGACTTACAGTTAATGCTTCATCGATGTTTTGAGTAAACACTGCCGCTTGGAAAGCGAAAGGAACATCGTTGGCTCGTTCTATTGCTTGTTCGATTTCATCGAATGGATAAATGCAAACGACCGGACCAAATATTTCTTGTTGTGACACTTTAACCGTTGGCGGTGGATCGTAAATAACGGTTGGCGAAAAACAGCTATCAGACAGAGGAGTTCCGCCGCAAAGAATTTTTGCGCCAGCCTGACGCGCTTCGACAATCCAATCGCTAATACGCTGAACTTCGGCTGCTCTGATGAGCGGCCCGATGTCGGTATTTTCGTCGCAGGGATCACCCACACGTAAATTTTGAACGTATTCTGCTAGTCGGCTAGCAACTTCTTTTGCGATGCTTTGATGGCAATAAATTCGTTGTACAGAAACGCAAACTTGCCCGGCATGATAAAAACCGCCCTTCGCAAGCAACGGAATTGCTTGCTCCAAGTTCGCATTTTCCGTCAAGATCACAGGTGCAACACCTCCATGTTCCAGCGCACAACGAGTACCGGGAGCAAGTTTAGAACGTAACATCCAACCTACCTTGGCACTGCCAATAAAGCTAAAAAATGCCACTCTATGATCGGTAACCAATGCACTAGCGACCTCTAAATCATCCACCACTAAAGCCTGGCACCATTCACTTGGTAAACCGGCCTGCTGCAATAAACTAACAAATCGATAGCAGGATAATGGCGTATCTTCCGCAGGTTTCACAATCACCGGATTACCAGCGGCAATTGCCGGCGCAACTTGATGAACAATTAGATTGAGAGGATGGTTAAAAGCACTGACTGCCACTACAGGACCGATTGGTTCAAACTGAGTAAATGCCACTCGATTAGCCGACGCAGCGTTGCGATTCATTGGAATTTCTCGACCAGCATGATTAAGCAAACAATCGATACAAATTTTAACACCGTCAATTGCGCGCTCCACTTCTACCCGAGAGTCTTTTAACGGTTTTCCACCTTCATGCGCAGCGTCTAATGCTAGCGACTCCGCATGTAACCGCATTAATTCAACGGTTTTAGTTAAGATATTAACTCGCTGATCAACTGACAGCCATTGACTACGATCTTTATATAAAGACTCCGCGGTAGCTAGCGCTTTGTCCACCGTAGCTAAATCTGCGGTTTCTAGGCTGGCGATAAACTTCTCATCGAACGGCGCAAACACCCTAATTTGGCGTCCCGTAGGCGAGTTTCCTGAAACCATTGCTAAAAAATGATTCATCATCTTTATTAATTCCTAAATATATAAAGCTAGCTAAAATAAATGGGTTAAATAGGGCACACTAAATGTCCTAGTTTTTCTGTTAACTTCATGTTTTCCGAATAGTCGACCGGACAATCGATAATCACCACGGTATCGTCCTTAATCGCTTGGTGTATGGTTGGTAAAAGCTGCTCAGCTGATTCCACTCGATAACCGATGGCACCCAGACTTTCAGCGTATTTGACGAAATCAGGATTATTAAATTTAATATTGCTCTCGCGCCCGTAGTGACGCATTTGATGCCATTTAATCAAACCGTATTCGCTATCCGTCCATACCAGAATCACCAACGCGGTTCCAATTCTTAAAGCCGTTTCTATTTCCTGAGAGTTCATTAAGAATCCAGCATCACCGGTAACAGTTAACGCTGTTCGATCCGGATAGGCGATTTTGGCGGCAATTGCGCCAGGTACGCCAATTCCCATAGAGGCGAAACCGTTGGAAATAATACAAGTATTGGGTCTTTCAGCCTGAAACATACGGGCCATCCACATTTTGTGGGCGCCAACATCCGAAATGACAATATCCTCTGGCTCTAACGCTTGTCTGAGGTCCCAAATAATTTTTTGTGGCTTAATAGGGAAGCTTTCATCATTGGCGAATTTAGAAAATTCTTCGACAATTGTTTCCCGCAAGCTGCCCGCCTCGAAATTCGTTTTTGCTTTGGCAAGTTTTGCTATCGCGTCTAATGAATAGCCAATTTCACCAATAACACCCGCTTGTAAAATGTAATGTGCATCGACTTCTGCAGGCATCATATCAATATGAATAATCTTTTTATCGCGATTAGGATTCCATAGCTTAGGGTGGTATTCCACCATGTCGTAACCGACACAAATAATCACGTCCGCACGGTCAAAACCGCAGGCCACGTAATCATTGGCTTGCAGTCCTACTGCCCCGAGCGAATGTTGATGAGAAAAAGGGATCACCCCTTTTGCCATAAAAGTTGTTGCTACAGGAATATTGGTTGCCTCTGAAAAAGCGACTAGCTGATCAGACGCGTTACCTCTAATCACCGCATTACCAGCCATGATCAAGGGATATTTAGCCTTCGAAATGAGTTCGGCGGCTTGTTCAATTTTACTCATTGCCGCTTGGGGCGTTTTATAACTTTGTACTTTTAGCGGTGTATCGTCGATATCTACCGGCATATCTGCTATATCTTCGGGAAAATCGATAAAGCTGCCGCCTGGCTTCTCGGCTTGGGCGTCTTTAAACGATTTACGCACGATTTCAGCGACCACACTGGCACTTCTGATTTGTGTGGAATACTTAGAGATTGGCGCAAATAAATTGACTAAGTCGAGTATTTGATGACTTTCCTTATGTAATCGGGTGGTAGCACCTTGTCCGGCGATACCTATAATTGGCGCCCTATCCATATTAGCGTCGGCAAAACCGGTGACAAGATTGGTTGCACCCGGACCTAAGGTTGCGAGGCAAACACCCGCTTTACCGGTGAGACGACCGTAAACATCCGCCATAAATGCAGCCCCTTGTTCATGCCGAGTAGTAATAAAGCGTATTGGACTCGATAATAACGCGTCCATTACCGCTAAGTTTTCTTCACCCGGAATTCCAAAGATTTCGGTAACGCCTTCGTTTTCTAGGCATTGTACAAAAAGTTCTGCTGCATTCATGACTTGTCTCCAAACAAATGTTAAGTGTTCAACCTGAAATTAAAAAAGAAATATCGCAGAGACTATCCACCACATTTACCTTCAGTTTTGGCCGATTTTTTACTGTCACCACATTTGCTTTCCTTACCAGCAGACTTTTTACTATCACCACATTTGCTTTCCTTACCAGCAGACTTTTTACTATCACCGCATTTGCTTTCCTTACCAGCAGACTTTTTACTATCACCACATTTACTTTCTTTGCCAGCAGACTTTTTGCTATCGCCACATTTACTGTCGCTCTTTTTGGCGTGTTTCTTTTCACCGCACTTGCCTTCCGACTCGTGTGATTTTTTCTTAGTACCACATTTTCCTTCTCCGCATTTGCCCTCTTCACCAACAAAATGGGTAGTTACTTTGTCTTTTAATGCAAAAGGCGAAATCTCAGTGACTTTATTATCAGCAAGGGTAAAATTTGAACCGGCCAACAAACCGCATAATGTAAGTGCCGCTACTAAAGCTTTTGATTTATTAATCATTGTTTTTCTCCGAAAGTTTTATTAAATTTAGTCAAGTCAGTAAAAACCAATACTTGATGAGGTTGCTACTTTAACGGCTATTTTTAACAAATATAATTCGTGCTGTTACTTACAGTTGTTTCGGTTTATACCTATATGATCTTGAACAAATACCTATATACTGGTGTCAAACCATCCGCAATTACTTGGATTGACGTTGATTAATATGAAAAAAGTCGTTTTACAATCCGATAAAGCAGCCGCAACAACACCATTAGATGCACCTCTGGTTCAAACACTGAGTAATATCAATGAGTTAATTTATTATTGTGATGTTGACGGGCAGGTAATTTACATCAACCAATATGCCAAATCGCGGCTTAGCAAAAATAATCAGGCAAAATCGATATTCGATCTGCACCCACAGTTAACCCAAAAACGCTGGTCGATAGCCACCCGTTCGGCAATGGATAAAGGCCATTGGATCCTTCAGATTCGGCAGTCATTTAAAGACAATGACCGTCTATATGTTGAAATCCGCTTAAACCATCAAGTGGTAGATGGTCAGAATTTCTTTTTTATTATTTCTCGAGAAGTCTCAAAAATCGGACATTCAGATGAACTACTGAATTTAATTGCGCAGGCAACCGCTGAATTGAGTGGACGAGATTTTTTTAAAATGTTGGTTAAACAAATGGCAAACGCGATGCATGTGAGTAAAGCGTTTATTACCGAATGCATGGATCAGCCACCGACTCGCGTCCGAATGTTAGCATTTTGGAATAGCGATAACTTTGACGACGGTATGGAATATGATCTGAATAAGACGCCTTGCGACAGAGTTATTAATGGCCGTGACGAGTATTTTGTCGAACAATCGCTAGGAGAGATTTACCCAATTGAAAAGGGCATCGCTGATAGTTATTATGGAGTGCCCATTTATGATGGCGAAGGCGATCAGGTCATCGGTCACATCGCCTTTTTAGACGATAAAATGGTACCAATAGATGGAATTGATTGCACAATTTTCGAGATCCTTTGTTCCAGAGCCGCAGTCGAACTACAACGTATCCACACTCAAGAATCATTGAAAAAAAACCAGCTCGATTACCAACTTTTGGTAGAAAATCAAACCGATCTTATATTACGATTAGACAATCAATTAAGTATCACCTTCGTTAGTCCTTCTTGTTGTGTTCGCTTCGACCAGAACGAAACAAAACTCCGCGGCTGCCAATTTCTAGATTTTATTCATGAAGAAGAAAAAGAAGCAGCACAAAAAATCTGGCATACCTCTCTCAAATCACCTTATAGAGCCAGTCACGAATTAAGAACTTTAACTTCTCAAGGCTGGTGTTGGTTCGCATGGGTATTAAAAGGGGTTATTGATGATTCAGGAAAGGTTACCGAAATTATTGCTGTTGGCCGAGATATAAGTGCTCGAGTTAGAGCCGAAGAGCAATCTCGCGATACGATTGCAAAACTGGCCCACGTTGGTCGCGTCAGTTCGATGGGCGAACTTGCAACCGGTATAGCCCATGAACTTAATCAGCCCTTAACCGCAATTCTCAGTTTCGCCCAAGCGAGCCGCAATATGCTCAATTCCGAAACGGCCGATCTGGACGAATACAAATCCATCCTTGAACGGATTGCCTCAAATGCTGAACTCGCAGGTGAAATCATTCAACGCGTCCGTGGCTTCGTTAAAAAAACCGAACCGAAAAAATCGCAAACTGATTTGGTATTTCTTATCAATGAAATTACTGGACTGCTAAGCACCAAGTTGCGGCATAATAATATCCAACTAAAATTAAACATGGACCAAAACTCCCATTTGGTTTTTGGCGATCCAATACAAATTCAACAAGTTCTTTTGAATATTGTGAGAAATGCGATTGAGGCAATTGTTGAGCATAAAAGTCCAACAAGAAAAATCACCATCTCTACTAAGGCCATCAATGATACTCAAGTAGAGGTTACAATTAGGGATTCTGGGCCGGGAATTTCAAAGGATATTGGGGATCAACTATTCGAAGCATTTTTCAGCAGTAAATCCGAAGGATTAGGCGTTGGACTATCCATTTGTCAATCCATCATAGAAGCACACGGTGGAAAGATAACCGTCGACTCTAAAAATGGAAAAGGAACCACTTTTAAATTTACCCTTGCTGTCGAAGATCACGAGTTAGCACAATGACTGATCCGATAGTTACCATTGTTGACGACGAACCCGATGTCAGAGACGCATTAGGGTTACTTTTAAAATCGATGAATTATCAAGTACAAACCTTTGAAACGGCCTTTGAATATTGGAATCAGTTTAATGCTGAGCAAGCTGGATGTTTAATTCTGGATGTTCGTATGCCCGGTATGAGCGGATTAGAACTGCAACAACAGTTGAATAGACTCGACTATCATCCTCCTATCATTATGATTTCTGGCCATGGCGAATTAACCATGGCGGTCAACACCGTAAGAGAAGGAGCTATTGATTTCTTGCAAAAACCAATTAGCGAACAATTGTTACTGGAACGAGCTGCACAAGCGATTGAAAAAGACCGAGAATTTCGAATCGCACACGAGGAATGTTTACAAGCGGAAGCATGCTATTCGAATCTTACCTGCAGAGAAAAGGAAGTACTTAATTTAGTTATTCAAGGAAAGCTCAATAAAGTAATTGCCTCCGAACTAGATTTAAGTACTCGAACAGTTGAAATTCATCGATCACGAGTAATGGAAAAAATGCAGGTGAATTCACTTGCATCTCTTATGCGCTCGGTTTCCGTGTTGGAAAATAATCAAATCATCGATAAAAATAACGGATAAAATCGATCCATTGTCGATTCATGCTAAAATGTTTAACTTCTGACTCACCTCTCAATACTGCCGCGACCCATGCTAAACATCGTCTTATTTGAACCTGAAATACCACCAAATACCGGCAATATCATCCGCCTATGTGCCAACACTGGATATCAATTGCATGTGATAGAGCCGTGCGGATTCGAATTGGATGATAAGCGTTTAAGACGAGCAGGATTAGACTATCACGAATTTGCGAAGCTAAAAATACACGCAGACTACGCAACATTTTTGGCCGATGAAAGCCCCAACAATCTCTACGCTTGCTCTACCAAAGGCAGTAAAAAACACACAGAAGCAAGTTATCAACGAGGTGATTATCTAATATTCGGTCCGGAAACCAGAGGATTACCCAGTGAAATATTAGATAGTCTAGCTGACGAGCATATTTTGCGATTGCCAATGGTTAAAAATAGTCGAAGTTTAAATTTATCGAATAGCGTTGCAATATTCGTTTATGAGTCTTGGCGACAATTAGATTTTGATTGTTAAGGCGAGCGGCTAATTAACCGAATTAGAAGCCGCCCTCCGCTAAAAGCAGTCAACTACAAACTACTTTCGACCCAAGCTTTAACATTCTCATCTAGAACTTTCATTGGTACTGCGCCGGATAACAAAACAACATCGTGAAATTCCTTAATATCAAACTTGCCAGCCAATTTCGTTTTGGCATATTCTCTTAAAGACAATATTTTCAACATGCCTAGTTTATAGCCTAGCGCTTGACCTGGCCAAACCATATATCGTTCTATTTCGCTGACAACATCAGATTTTTCTGTACCGGTGGTAGATGCCATAAATTCGATGGCTTTTTCTCGTGACCATTGTTTGGAGTGTATTCCAGTATCCACCACTAACCTAACAGCTCGGAATAATTCTGCTTTTAGTCGTCCTAAATTACCAAAGGGATCATTTTTATATAATCCCATTTCGAAAGCCACTTGCTCAGAATAAAGCGCCCATCCTTCAACGTAGGCATTATAGGGTGCAATTCTTCGTAATAGAGGCAATTGTTCTTGCGCTAAATTAAGTGCGACTTGCCAATGATGCCCCGGTACGGCTTCGTGGTAGGTTAGAGTTTTAAGATCGAACTTAGGATTAGTTTTAGTATTTCTTAAATTGATCCAATAAATTCCCGGCACACTAGCGTCGAGAGATGGCGGAGTGTAATAACCACCGGCACTCGAATCCTGAGTGGCTACCGGGATCCTTTTTACTTCAACTGGATAGGGTGGAACGCTGGCGAATTGTTGCGGCATGATCTTGCTAATTTCATTAATTGTTTCATTTAGATAAGCCAACAGCTCGGCTCGACCTTCATCAGTATTGGCATACAAAAATCTTTGTTCATCGTTTAATGCAGTCATGCGTTCACCGACGGAGCCTTCCCTATAGCCTTCGCCCACTAAAATATGGTCCATCTCAGCTACAATGCGATCCACTTCTTTTAAACCGATTTGGTGAATTTCATCGGCCGACAAATCAGTGTTTCCCAATTTAGTAATCGAATATTGATAAAATGCTGCGCCATTGGGTTGTGCCCAGATCCCAGATTCTGTGGTCGCCTTTTCTAGTAAATTACTTAACGTTGCTGAAATGGCTTGATAACCCGGATAGACAAACTCGCTGACGAGCGTTTTAGATAATTCGCCCATTTGTAATTTTTTTTCTTCTGACAAATCTTTTAGCGAGGCTATTTTTGCGGTAAAGCTCGTTACCAATGAGGCCTTTTCGATGTCAATTTTTGAAAAGCCGTCTAAATAAGCAATCGATTTATTAACAATCACCTTCGGCGGGATCCAACCACTTTTGGCGTCTTCTTTTAGTTTCTGATTGATGCTTTTTAACATTTGAGAAAAATTTTCTAATCGTTCAAGATAATCTTCTGCGTCCTTCCTATTCTTGATGGTATGACTGTTAATTAAATTATTGGGAATGTCTATCAATGGTCCATTAATTTGATTGACGATAAATGCCGAATGGCCCATCCAAGAATCAATAAACCCTTGCGGAAAATCCGCAGCTCCGGCGTAATAACTAACGATGTCCGCCACAACTTTGCGGTTTTCTTCATCCGTTTTTGAATCGGTTTTAATCGCATTTAAATTAGCCGCCACTTTAGAAATATCTCTTCTAAATGCCGCTTCTTTTTGCGGGCTATAATTTTCAAGTTCAGATTTAGAATGCAAACCTGCAACTTCATCAGAAACTCCAAAAAGTGTTGCCGATACCGCTCTATTTTGAAATAAGGTTTTGGTCGCTTTTTCGAAATTTTCGGATAGCGACATCGGCGCTTTTTGCTGGTCAAATATTTTTGACTTTTCTGCAGTAATTTCACTATTAGTACTTTGCTTGGTATCGTCCGACTCTTGTGAGCAACTTACCATCAGGGTCATTGATATCACGTAAACGATGGTTTTTAATTTATTATTAATCATTCTATTTACCTTGGTTGTTGATTTGGTTTTTATTACTTATTTTCTAAAATTATTCCCACTCATCTTCCATTTCATTTTCTAGGTGGTACAAATGTCGATCTAACTTGTTGAGTAAATGGTTTAACTGTTCTTTTTCATCCGCCGAGAAACAAGCTTCTATTTGCGCTCCAGTTTCGAGCCTTTTCGGAGTGATTTGATCATGAAAGTCAGCGCCTTTCTGAGTCAAATAGATCAAGACTTTTCTGCGATCTTTTTTTGAGTTTCGTGTAGCGACAAATCCAAGCTCTTTCAATACCTTTACGCCCCGAGTAACGGTTGCAGCATCTGTCCTAAGCGCCTCGGCGACGTGGCTATTAGTCAATCCGCCGTAGGAGCCTAAAACAGAAATAATCCGCCATTCTCTTTCACCAATTGGCACACCGGTTTCTATTAATAAAGCCGACAACTTATTACCTGCTTGCGACATTTGCGCAGCAAGTCGATACATTCGATACGGTAAAAAGGTTTGAAGATCGAGCGCGATCGCCACTTGGCCAGCTGATATTGGCGGTTTTTCTGAAGCGGTCCGATTTGTCGCTTTGTCTGCTGTTTGATCTGTCACTAACTGACCTGCTGGTAGGGCTTTATCATTCATAGTTTTCTCAGGTTATCGATGATAAGTCTATAGCATCGATGACTAGTCCGTTCAGTATAGGATAACACTATGGAAAAAATATCCATTAGACAAATTAATCTTGCTCGAAATACATTATCATTTCACCGGCGTCGCAACTGCAATAGGCATCGGGACCACAAACAATACACCGATACCCCGCAATGCTATCTTCTAGCCATCGGTCCTTGTAGGTTTTTAAATGTTTACCGCCACATTTAATAAAATACTGAAAAGCCGCATTGCCGGGGCTTTGCATCCAAGTATGACAAATTCCTCCGGATGCGCCTTGAAGCTTAGCTGCATCGATGGAAGCTTTTAGCATCGTTTTTGCGACCCCGTGCCCACGATAATCCGCATCGACCGTGCTACTTTTAAAATAACAAAGCTGATCGATTGGATAGTCCCAAAGTTCAGGAGAACACCATTGGTCAATTTGCCAATTACCGGGAGCATAGGTCAACCGAAATCCAACCACTTTCTCTTTATCCAACATGATAAAACTGCAATTAACTGAATTCTTAAAACTTATTTTATAGATTTTTTCGATGATTTCTTCAGTCAAATAAGCATCACCATGCACTTCATTGCCTAGCGCTATCGCGCCATCAAAATAGCGGGGATCAAGTGGAACTAGTTTTAACGCTTTACTCATTGTTCACCTAATTAAGATCTTTTGACTTAGCAAAAGAATGGATTATTCGATTACTCAGTAGCGGATTTCTGGATTGTTAGCACAATTGTTTCTTCTAGCGGACTATTTTGCCATAATCGGGCCTTATTGATCCAATTTAACCTTCAGTGGCAATTTATGTACGATCCATTAAAACACCAATCTCCTGGGCAAGGAGCGCCTTATCCGCGCAGTTATTGGGCCGATACTTCCACTGCTGCACCCGCCAATGACGGGCCCGTTAATGGTGATATTAATGTAGATGTAGCGATTATCGGCGGTGGATATACCGGCCTTTCTTGCGCTCTACATTTAGCCAGAGAGCATAATATTAAAGCGCATGTCATTGAAGCCAATCAAACTGCGTGGGGTTGCAGTGGTCGAAATGCCGGTTTCATATTAAAGTCGACCGGAAGAAAGCCCTATTCCAGTACAATTAAGCAATGGGGAATGGAAGTCGCACAAGGGATCTACAGCGAAGTCTGCGAAGGCGTCGAAACGGTCAACCAACTAATAGAAGAAGGTATCGATTGTCAGCCACAATCAAAGGGTTATTTACGGGTAGCGCACAAACCGTCAATGGTATCGGGATTAGCCCAGCAAGCAATAATGCTGAAAGAAACGTTTAACTATTCCACTGAAATATTGTCCGCAGAGCAAATCAAACAAGAGTATTTTGATAGCCGAGATGCCTATGGCGCAATCCGTTTCGACGATTGTTATGGGATTAATCCACTAAAATTAGCTTGGGGCTATCAAAGAATCGCCCAACAAGCCGGCGCGAAAATTCACACAGCGTCTCCGGTGGAACATTGGCGAAACAATGATAACGGCAAACAAATTTTGCATACTCCTAATGGCTTAATTACTGCCAATAAAGTTGTTATTGCGACTAACGGTTATACGCCAAAGGGATTTCATCTAGCGGTGGACAACCGGACATTACCGGTATTATCTCAAATCATTGTTACTGAACCATTAACCGACAAACAGTTGGCCGACTGCAATTTTCTAACCGACAATGTGGTAATGGATACTAGGGCACTAAAATACTATTTTAGGAAACTACCGGACAATCGAATATTATTTGGCGGACGCGGAGCAATTTCTGGAAAAGACGCAGATGATCCTTATTTTGCCAAACGTTTGCTCAATGTTCTAAGAGAAAGTTTTCCACCACTCGATCAAATTAACTACGATTATTCCTGGTCTGGATGGATCAGTATTTCGCTTGATGATTTACCCCATATTTGCCAGGCAGATGATAAAGCTAATGTCTTTTACGCTATGGGTTATTGTGGCAATGGCGTTTCTTTTGCTGTCCAAGCGGGTAAGCGATTAGCCCAACGGATCGCCGGTATCGAAATTCCGAATCTGCCTTACTATTCAAAACAATTGCCGAAGTTTCCCTTCGCGAAATTCCGCAGAGTTGGACAATGGGGTTATTTTCACTACGGAAAAATAAAGGACCAATGGTTTTGACGTTTTATCGTATTGTTTTCGCTCTAATTCTTTTTGCATCATTATCAACGGTGAGTTTGTCTGTTAACTCAAAAGTGCCATCGAGCCAACGCTCAGTTAAAGCTATCGCAAGCGTCGAAAATAAATTAATGCAACAAATGAGTAGAAAAAATCTAATCTATGGCGCCGCGGTATTCATTCGAATATTTAAAGAGTCGAGTAAATTGGAGGTTTGGATTGAAAATAACCAACAAAAATACGAGCTTTTTAAAGTTTATGATATTTGCACATTCTCAGGCGACTTAGGGCCGAAATTAAAACAAGGTGATCGGCAAAGCCCGGAAGGATTTTATTTCGTCAAGCCCAATCAACTGAACCCTTGGAGCCGCTTTCACTTGTCATTTAATTTAGGTTATCCGAATAAATACGATAGAGTTCACGGGCGAACTGGGAGCGCCTTAATGGTGCATGGTAATTGTGTTTCTGTGGGTTGTTACGCCATGACCGACCAATATATTGATGAAATTTATGCGCTAGTTAACGCCGCTTTGCTAAATGGTCAACCGTTTTTTCGAGTTCATTCTTTTCCATTTAAAATGTCCGATAGGCGAATGGCGAAAGAAAAAAATAATCGTTGGTATGCTTTTTGGAAAAACTTGAAAGAAGGTTATGATGACTTCGAACTGAATCGAGTTCCACCGAATGTTGAAGTTAATGCGGGGAACTATGTTTTTGATTGATGGTGTATGGATCATTATCGTTCGCTGCAAGGGCTCCCCTTCGGCTGTATAATTTCAGGTCGATTAAAAACATAGCCTGCATATTTATCTGGCCAATTTTTAATTAGTTGAGATTGAATAGCATTCGCTCTTCGCATAAATTTATCAGTTCGGCAAAACGGGTCAAATACAGAGGGTCCAGCCATTATGGTAATTAAAGTAACAATTTCATTGGTTGTTAATTGATTACTACTTTTTCTAAAATAGGCGGCGGCTGCATCTTCAAAAGTCGCTTTTTTCTCTAAACGAAAACTTGCATTATCAACCGTAGTCGCAATGGTTTGCTCAGTTGTCCAGTGATTCGAAATCCAAATTGCCGAAACGACACCGTACAAGTGTCCTCGGTAATTGGGTTTATCATAAAGAAAATGTCTTGAACTCTTGCTTGAGAGATTGAAACCCGCGGAAAATTCTAAACCGTCATTGTTTGTTAAAACCGAGCGAGCCATCGAAAAAACAACACCGATTGGCGAAGTAGGATCCATCCTAATATCTCCCATTTCGCCCAGCTCTACCCATAAGACTTCAGCAATATCTTGAGAGTAGATATTTTGAGATGGGATCAGGAAGTCGCTAATTTCTGGTGCAAAATATTGATAAGCAATTTGAATTGATAACACCATAACAAGCAAAATAGATGCTAAATAACTGAAAAACTTCATCTCTGCTCCTTAATATATTTACATCAGTTTATTCCAGTAGCAAAAAGAAATCAAAAACGTTACAAAATTCGACCGATTTACCCTTTTTGAAAATAATTAGAGTAAGATACAGCTAATGAAAAACATACTAATCTTCGGAAATTCCGGCTCAGGAAAATCCACTCTGGCGAAACAATATGCGAATAAGTATTCCCTCGCCCATTTGGATTTGGACACTCTCGCGTGGCTGGCAACTACACCACCTAAAAGAATGCCCTTTGCAGATAGCCTAAAAGAGATCGATGCTTTTACCAGTAGCAATAGAAGTTGGGTGATTGAGGGTTGTTATGCTGATTTAATCACCCATCTGCTGCCATTAACCAACAAGTTGATTTTCATTAATTCTTCTGTTGAGTGTTGTATTAAGAACTGTCAATCTCGCCCTTGGGAACCGCACAAGTACCCCACAAAAGAAGTCCAAGATTCTAACTTAGCAATGCTAATCGACTGGGTCAGACAATATCCCAATCGAGATGATGAGACTTCCCTATCGGCTCACCAAAAAATATTTAACGGTTTTACCGGCGATAAAATTGAATATCAATCTAACCAACGAGAGACGCTTAACGAATTATGAAGAGATTGACATCAATCGAAATGTTAGAAGAACATTATGCTCAAGCACTTGACCGCGCACTTTGGAAAGAAATTGATCATATTAATAATCACTATCGACAATTTATTGAAGCCTCTCCCTTTTTAATCTTGTCGACTTTTGGCGAAAAGGGAATTGATTGCTCACCAAGAGGTGATCCGTCAGGTTTTGTGCGTGTAACTGACAAAAAACATTTATTAATTCCCGACCGAAAAGGTAATAACCGACTCGACTCACTACGCAATATTTTATTTAATAATCATGTTGGATTAATTTTTATGATCCCAAACGTTGGCGAAACCATTCGTGTTAGCGGCAAGGCGGAAATTATTATCGATAGCGATCTTTGCCGATCATTTTCTATTAAAGGAAAACCGGCCAGTAGTGTGATTTCGATTACCGTTGAAAAGGCCTACTTCCAATGCCAAAAAGCAATCGCTCGCTCATCTCTCTGGGATTCGGAAAACCATATTGCGAGGAATAAACTGCCAACCGCGGGTCAAATGGCTCAGCATTTTTCGTCGATAAAAGGGGTTGATTTTGATGGCGATAACTACGATAAGAATTACGCAGAATACATGAAGAAAACGATTTATTAGTTCCTTCCCCCTTCAAGAGGGAAGGATAAAAATATTTAGAGGCTGCAACTCATATCTTGACCACAACACATTGGCGATTTAATCTTTCCATGGCCGTTCGGGCATTTTGAGATTTGAACTTTGTTGCCGTCATCTTTGGTTAAGCTATCATTTTCTAAAGGTGCATCGCATTTTCCGCAAGTTGCATTAACACTCATTCCACATTTTGAACATTCGTAAGTTGCCATTTTATTCTCCTTAAAAAGTTACTTTTAATTTTAAATTTAGTTTTAGTTTTAGTTTTAGTTTTAGCACTATAACAAGCCTAATTAACTAGAACTAGTTATTTCTTTTGCCGAATGCCCGGTTTAGCCACCACTTCTAGATAGAAGGATGACAGCGTTTGTTGTTCCGCATTGTCGATATATTTGTTAATTTCGGAAAGGTGGATCACTTCTGCTTGTTTTTCGGTCACACCATATTTGCAATCAAAATCCCAATAGTCGACTCCTTCTGGTAGCGTTTTATTCCGTTCTCTTTTGAGATACTTTTTGACTTCATGCTTAATCGATTCGACTAAGCGAGGAAGCTTTATTTTAGGGTGAGTCAGTTTAAAGGTCTTTTTCATCGGGTACCTTGTTTTTCGGTGCAGTTAACTATGCTCGCTATTTTACGCCAATTGTTTTGAAAAGAACATCAATCTACTTACGGCTAGGTTCTATTTTGCTTCGCCAAGCCTAAAATATCAGTTCCATGTCTACTGTTGGCCAAATAAGCGCTCCTGACTGCTCTCTAAGATCTTTGAAGGCTGACTGCAATTTTTCGCGACCGATTTGGCTTGCCTGAAACATAGGACCGCCTTTATGGCGCGGGAATCCATAACCATGTAACCAAATCACATCAATATCAGACGCTCGCTGCACAATTCCGTCCTTTAGTAATTGAAGTCCTTCTGAAATTAGTGCGTAGAGGGCCCGCTGAACAATTTCTTCGTTAGAAAAGTCTTTTTGAGCGATTTGTAATTCGAGCGCTTTATCGCCAATAGCGCTATCGACAGCTGGATCAGCAACCGGATGCCCGTGCTGGTCGTATTGATAATAACCAGCCTTAGTTTTGCGACCATAACGTCCTTGGTGATACATTAATTCGGCGGCCTTAAAATATCCAGGATCAAAATCTGGAAACGGTTGCGAGCTGCGAGCATGAAAACCGATATCCAAACCCGACATATCGGCCACCGCGAGTGGTCCCATAGCCATACCCCAATCGGTCAGGGCATTGTCAATTTGTTGGACTTTTGCACCTTCCAGTAACATTTGCTGAACTTCTCTACCGTAGCGTGTATACATTCTATTGCCAGCAAATCCGAAACACACTCCGACCAAAATGGATACTTTTTTCAATTTTTTCGCTACCGCCATCGCTGTTACTAACGACTGTTCCGATGAAGCTTTCGCCTGAATCACTTCCAATAATTTCATGATGTTGGCAGGACTAAAAAAGTGCATTCCAATAACTTGTTGCGGTCGACTAATAGTTGATGCGATTTCATCGATATCGAGATAAGAAGTATTGGTTGCCAGAATACAATCAGCTTTACAAAGCTTATCCAATTTTGAAAATATTTCTTTTTTAACGGCCATATTTTCGAAAACCGCTTCGATCACTAAATCACAATCGCTTAGCGACTGATAGTCAATCGAAGTGGTTAAATGATTGACGTATGAATCGGTTTGCTGTTGACTCATTCGACCACGCTTTACGTTGGCTGAAAAATTATTTTCTATTTTGTGTAAACCTAAATTCAGAGCCTCTTTATTTTGCTCAATTAATACTACCTCAAATCCTGAAGATAAAAAAACTGTGGCAATCCCAGAGCCCATGGTTCCGCCGCCAATAATTCCGACACTTTTAACCGGCAAGGGTTGAATTTCAAATTTAGTTTTGGCGGCAGTTCTTTCAGCAGAAAAAGCAAACCTTAATGCTGCCGATTGTTCGGAATCACGTAGTTTAATAAATGCCTCTCTTTCCGCAGCCATTCCATCACTAATATTTAAATTGATGCTTTGTCGCAAAATATTGGCGGCGACCACTGGCGCGTGTTTGCCACGTGCTTTTTTTGAAATTTGCTCGATGGCTAATTGCCAATCTTCAATATCGTCTCTAATTGCACTTTCACCTACCCGATTAAGCTTAAGCTGTTTTGAACTGATTAGTTGCTTAGCGAATTTAAGAGTGGCTTGATCTAAATTTTCCGATTGATCAAAAATGGCATCAAACAGTTTGGTATTTCGTAAACTATCGACCGATAAATGTTTTCCGCCCGTTATCATTTCCAATGCCTTGTTACAACCAACTATCCGTGGCAACCTTTGAGTCCCACCAGCGCCAGGAATTAGCCCCAGATTAACTTCCGGCAAACCGATTTTTGCACCACCTATCGCCACTCGATAATGACAGGCTAACGCGACTTCAAAACCGCCGCCAAGGGTCGTACCAAATAAACTAGCGACAACCGGTTTACTGCTAGCTTCAATACGATTAACAACATCCGGTAAGTGTGGCTCTAACGGCGTTTTTCCAAATTCTTTAATATCTGCGCCAGCAATAAAAGTACAACCTTCGCAGCGTATGATAATAATCTCAACAGCATCGTCCAATTCGAATTTATCAATACCGTCAACCAAACCTTGGCGAACTATTTGTGACAATGCATTGACCGGTGGAAAATTGATTGTGATGATACCGACGTTTTCCTGGCTGGTATAACTAACGGTTGATGCTTTCATAATGATTCTCATTTTATGCTAAAAAATTGTCTCGTTAGTGTATTGCACTGTAGAGACTTTTCAATTAGTTCGATAATGGTAGAGTAGATAAAACTATTATTGCAATTTATTAACCGGTAATCTAATGAAACCTTTTTTTGAAATCTAAAGATGCTTTAGGTAGAAATCCGTCTACTGATTCAAGCTTATCAACAATATACAGACATGATTTTTTACTCAACTGCGCGTATAGATCTTTCACCAACTCGCTAGCGGTATTGCCTTTCCAATTACCGGGTAACATATCTTTTGATAACTCATGATCTTTTAATAATATTCGACGATATTCGTGGACTAAAAGCCCTCTTAAAAGAAAGGCTTGTTGGTTGCTTAGACTCGAAATCGAATTATCAGAGATCGACTGATAGCTCTTAATGAAACTTATATATTCCGTTTGAAGGCTTTTTAGATTCCATTTTTCAAAAACCAATCGTTTTAGTACTTCGGTCGAGTTTTGATCAATTGTCTCGCTGGAAAAAATAATTACTGAGTCCGACAAGCTTAACTCGTCAATCGTCTCTTCTAAACTTTGTTGCTCGAAATTCGGGTGTGCAAAAACACCGGCGGTTAACGAACTAAAGCCTAACCATTTTAGCTGCCGCTTCAAAACCGGTAGTTTCGACTCATCGACAAAGCTTGGAACTAGAATTAACCAACCGTGGCTAATACTTGAACGACTGCCTGCGTAGATCCTTCTTGCCGCTTTGGTATAATGATTATTCGCTGACGAAGTAAAACTATAATAACTTTTTCGGCCGACTTTTTTGACTTGCAACCAATCGTCTTTTACCAATCGAAAAACCGATGTTCGAACTAAACGCTCTGAATAACCAAGAGGTTCGAGAGACTCAATCAGACTGCCTAGCCATATCCATTCACCATGCTGAGAAATAACGTCTCCGAACAGTGTTACAATAAATGTTTTACAACTAATATTGGATTCTTCTGCGCGATGACTGATGAATTTATTAAGTTCTATTTCGCTACCCTCAGCAGTCTAACAAGCAGTTGTTTGAAATTAACTAAAATCAAAATCGATCGCAACATCATCACTTACTGGATGTGCCTGGCAAGTTAATATCATACCCTCAGCCACTTCCTGTTCGGTTAAAGAGTGATTTAGGTCCATTTCGACTTGGCCTTTTAATATTTTTGCTTTGCAAGTAGCACAAACACCAGCTTTACAGGAGAAAGGCAAATCTGCACCATTTTCAATGGCAGCATCTAAGATATTATCACCGCCCATCTCAAGTTCCATTAATGTTTTTCGACCAGCGACCTTGACCGATACATTGGCAACTTTTTTTCCGTATTTTTCAGCGCGTTCAGCCTGATGCTTTTCCGCTTCTTTTTCGGCACTCCCGGAGAAAAATAACTCGTAGTGAATTCGTGATTTGTCGAATTTCCAAAATTCGAATGCGCTGGCAATTGACAATGTCATATCTTCTGGCCCACAAATAAATACGTCGTTAAACGAATCAATTTGGATCATTTTGCTTTGATCGAGATCGATAATTTTTTGAGCACTGATTCGGCCATTGAGTAATTCAGCTTCATTTTCTTCCTTAGTGAAGAAATTAATCCATTGAAAACGATCGAGGTATTGATTTTTGATAAAACAAAGTCGTTCTCGAAACATCATTAATGGCGTTCTTTGATTGCCATATAACAAAGTAATATTCGAATTCGGCTCATTTTCTAGTATCGACTCTATGTGTGATAGCATTGGTGTAATACCACTGCCAACGGCAATCAGTAAATAATTTTTATTCGCTTCAGCGGATAGTTCAGTATAAAAGTGACCCTGAGGCGGCATGACTTCGAGTGTCATACCTTTTTTTAAGTTCGTATTGGCGAATTGAGAAAAAATCCCCTTTTCAATGGCCTTGATCCCTACTTGCAAGGACTGACTGTTGACACCTTGGCAAATAGAATAAGAACGGCGAATATCTTGACCGTTTATATCGGTTTTTAGGGTTAAGTGTTGACCTTGACTATATTTAAATTTTTCTTGTAGGTTTGCTGGAACATCAAACATAAGCGAAACCGAATCTTTCGTTTGGCGTTCAACTTTGCTAATAGTTAATGGATAAAATTCTGTACTCATATTTTGTTCCTTAAGGTCCATCCCGTGATCAAATCGTTGTCTCGAATTGAACTAAATTTTTGTATCTCCTCGCCCTTAAATAGAGGATTTGTGAGAGAAGAGAAATAAATTTAGTCTATGTAAATAATTACATCACTAAAAATGTTTAAAATAATCGAAAGCTTCAAAACAATCTTCGCACTGATAAAGAGCCTTACAAGCTGTTGATCCAAACTGACTAATCACTTTGGTATGGCTGCTTTCACAAACCGGACAATTCACTAGGTCATTTTCGTCGGGTGGCGCAATATTAATACTACGTAAATGTGACTTGCCTTTTGGCGACATCATTTCTGTCGACCAAGGCGGAGATAGCGTAATTGCTACCTTTACATTGTTGTAACCATTTTTTGCCAATTCCGATGTAATGTCCTGATTAATAGCATCCACTGCAGGACATCCACTGTAAGTCGGCGTTACCACAATTTTCCATTGGTCAGCGATTTGCTGAACGTCTTGCAAAATACCTAAATCCCAAATCGTTAAGCCGGGTAGTTCAGGGTCGAAAACGCGGTCTAAAATATTCCAGATTTCCGAATGCTTCGAATTATTTCGATGGGCTCGTCTTTTGGCAAACTCTGGCGAAAGTACAGGGATCTGTTTTTGTTCCCTCTCCCTGGGGGAGAGGGGATCAGAAAAATTTACCATTGTAATCCCGGCATGGTTCTTTGCATATATTGCATTTCACTTAACATATGGCCTAGATGTTCAGTATGAATGCCATTGCGACCGCCCCTGATCTGCAATTGGCTGTCGGGGAACTTGAGTTCAGATTCGGCCAAAAACGATTGCACTTGTTGATTCCAATTATTTTGTAATTTCTCTCGATCAACCGCAATCCCGTCAGCTACCAATTCTTTTTCCCAATCTTCCATTAGGAATAATTCACCGACAAAATTTTCCAGCTCTTCGAGCGCGTTTTGGATCCTTTGTTGGCTTTCTTCTGTTCCTTCAGAAAGTTGTTTAATCCAAGGTTCACTGCGTTTCAAATGATATCGACTTTCTTTGATTGCTTTGCCTGCAATTGCTGAAATTCGCTCATCAGTCGATTCACAAAGCTCCAACAAATACTGGCAATAATAAACGTCTAAAAAATATTGTCTAACCATTGTAAACGCGAAATCATTAATTGGGAGTTCATGGATTAGCAAATTAGTATATTGGCGTTCATTGCGAAGATAAGCTACATCATCTTCTGTTCGACCTTCGCCTTCAAGTTCAACCGCATATTGATAAAACATTCTCGCGCGGCCGATATAATCCAATGCAATATTTGATAATGCAATATCTTCTTCTAGATAAGGCCCATTGCTACACCATTCAGATAATCGGTGGCTTAACACCACTGAATCGTCAGCTAAGCCAATCAACAGTCGAATTAGGTTTTGGTTATTTTTACTCATTGCTCAGGTTCCAATTACATATTAGTAACATTGTCGGGCAGCACATAATGTGTCGCATGTCGATAAGGTTTATCATCCATCGGATCGACAAAGTTAGCGATATCAGATTCTTGTGAAGCTGTAATGTCGGTTGATTTGACCACCCAAACACTGACTCCTTCTGAGCGGCGTAAATAACAATCCCTGGCGTACATTAATGCGTGTTCTGCGCTTTCTGCGTGCAGACTGCCAACGTGTTTATGATCTAGCCCACGGGCCGATCGGATAAATACTTCGTAAACCGCTAAGTGTTCTTGATTAATATTTTTTTGTTGCTTAGACATATAAATATTCCTGTCGTTTTTTATCAAAACTAAGCCGCATTCTCGGCGTCTTTCTTTTGCTGTTTTTCTTGGTAAGCTCTCACCGCTTCACGCACCCACTCACCTTCTTTGTGAGCTTTTTTATGATGCTTTAAACGTTGATAATTACACGGTCCACTACCGTTGATGACTTGATAGAATTCTTCCCAATTAATTTCACCAGAATCATAATGCCCACGTTGTTCATTCCATTCGATTTTTGGGTCGGGCATTTCCAATCCTAGCGCTTCAATTTGAGGTACGGTTTGATCGATAAATTTTTGCCGTAAATCATCATTCGATTGACGTTTAATTTTCCATTGCATGGAACGGCCAGAATGAGCGGAGTCGCTATCGTGCGGACCAAACATCATCAACGATGGCCACCAATTTCGATTCATTGCATCTTGCGCCATCGCTTTTTGCTCGGGCGAACCGTGCGATAACTGATACATAATTTCATAGCCTTGGCGTTGGTGAAAACTTTCTTCCTTGCAAATTCTAATCATGGCTCTTGAATAAGGCCCATAAGAAGTGCGTTGCAAGGATATTTGGTTAACAATGGCGGCGCCATCCACTAACCAGCCGATTGCGCCAATGTCGGCCCAAGTTAAAGTCGGGTAATTGAAAATAGAAGCATACTTAGCGACTCCGGTTTGCAGAAGTTCGATCAGCTCACTACGAGAAATTCCGAGAGATTCAGTCGCGCTGTAAAGATATAATCCATGACCACCTTCATCCTGCACTTTCGACAATAGAACGGCTTTACGACGCAAACTTGGCGCACGAGTAATCCAGTTTCCTTCTGGTTGCATTCCAATCACTTCCGAATGCGCATGCTGAGACATTTGGCGAATTAGATTTTTACGATAATCTTCCGGCATCCAGTCTGTTGGTTCGATTTTTTGTTCATCAGCAATTCGACGATCAAATTCAATTTGCGCTGCTGCGTCATCGACAGTTTGCATGTTTAATATTCTCCTGTTCAATCAGCATTATATGATACCAAAAATGGCCAGCTCTATCAATTTGTGTATCATAATAAATCGAAGCATTTAGGGGATTGATCACCACAGAGGCGCAGAGAAACAGAGGAAAGACTCAGTAAATTTTAGGAATAAAAATAATTAGACCAGATTTCGTATCGGCGAGTTGTGTATAAGAAACTAAATAGTGCACAATTATAACGCCAGCAAACCTAAATCTATCACCTTACACCTCGCATAAAATCATACCTTTCATTTATTTTAATCTTTTCCTCTATCTCTCTGTGTCACTGTGCCTCTGTGGTGATCAATCTTTTAGTGTTTTAATTTTAAGCCCTTTCAATAATCATCGCTATGCCCTGCCCCACACCGATGCACATAGTACATAATGCATATTGACCGCCGTTGCGTTGTAACTCATAAGCCGCGGTCATTACCAGTCGAGCGCCGCTCATTCCGAGTGGGTGACCCAGTGCTATTGCACCACCATTGGGATTCACCCGTTTATCGTCATCCGCTAAACCCAATTCTCGCATTACCGCTAGACCTTGCGCGGCAAAAGCTTCATTAAGCTCTATCACATCCATTTGATGCAAACTCAGTCCAGCATTTTTAAGTACTTTTCGAGAGGCTTCCACCGGTCCATAACCCATTATTCTTGGCTCTAAGCCCGAAGTTGCCATACCCACTACTCGCGCAATTGGAGTCAGGTCTTGCTTGGTGCATTGCTCTTCACCAGCAATTAATAATGCGCAAGCACCATCATTAATGCCCGAGGCATTTCCTGCGGTGACAGTACCGTCTTTTTTGAACGGAGTGCCTAATTTAGCCAGTCCTTCAAGGGTGCTTACACGGGGGTGTTCATCGACAGAAAACTCTCTAGTTTCCTTTCGGTTAACTTTAACGGTTACAGCAACAATTTCTTGCTCGAATATGTCAGCTTGCTGCGCCGTCTGTGTCTTTTGCTGAGTTAAACAAGCAAATTTATCTTGATCTTCACGGCTAATGTTAAATTGCTCCGCTACGTTTTCAGCCGTTTCCGGCATGCTATCGACGCCATATTGTTGTGCCATTTTTTTGTTCACAAACCGCCAGCCCATAGTAGTATCGAAAATTTCCGCTTTGCGGGAAAAAGCACTTTCCGCTTTTGGCATTACGAGCGGCGCACGAGACATTTGTTCAACGCCACCGGCGATAGCCATCGACTGTTCGCCACAAGCAATTGCCCGCGCAGCTGTTCCAATGGCATCCATTCCTGAACCACAAAGACGATTGATGGTCATAGCAGGCACCGATTGAGGTAATCCAGCCAATAGTGCGCTCATACGGGCGACATTGCGGTTATCTTCACCCGCCTGATTGGCACAACCATAATAGAGATCGTCAACCTGCGACCAATCGACTTGAGGATTTCGTTCCATTAGCGCTTTAATTGGAATGGCGCCCAAATCATCAGCGCGAACACCGGAAAGTGAACCGCCAAATCGACCTATTGGGGTTCGGATCGCGTCGCAAATAAATACCTTTTTCATAGTTTATACCTTACAAAATTACCCTCTCTGTTAAGAGAAGGTTTTAATTAACACTACTTCGATTTCGATCAGCTAATTCGAAGTAAGATGATGTTGGCCACTCTCTACTTTGGGGAAAGGCTAAATTTAATTCTTTAACAATTGAAGATGCGTTCTCAACTCAAACAATTCAGGAAAAAAACTGATATCCAGCGCTTTTTTTAAGAAACCCACACCCGACGATCCTCCGGTTCCCATTTTATTTCCAATGATCCGCTGTACCGTGTACATATGCTTAAACCGCCATTGTTGAAATGAGTCTTCAATATCCATTAATTTTTCAGCTAGTTCGTAAAGCTCAAAATGTTCTTCTGAATTTTTATACACCTCAAGCCATGCATTTAGCACTGATTTAGATGACTGATAAGGCAAACTAAAATCACGATCGAGTGACGACTGATCGATTGTAAAACCTTGCTTATTGAGCACAATTAGTACTTCATCATAAAGGCTTGGGCTCTTCAACAGTTCTTCAAGCTCTTGATAAACATCGGGATTATTTCTATGTACTTGGATTAAGTCTTTATTTTTATTACCAAGTAAAAATTCTATTTTCCGGTAACCGTAGGACTGAAAACCGGAAGAATGCCCTAAGGTATCCCGAAACTTCAAATAATCCACCGGTGTTAAGGTAGCAAGAATATTCCAAGATTGGGTAAGCTGATTCAAGATTTGTTTGACCCGAGAAATAACTTTGAAAGCGTGACCAAAATCAGAATCTTGAACGTTTTTAACAGCTTCTTTTAATTCAAATCCTGCCAGTTTTAGCCACAGCTCACTCGCCTGATGGATTACAATAAAAAGCATTTCGTCGTGCACCGCAGATAACGGTTTTTGTGCTGACAGAACTTGATCTAATTTGAGGTAATCGCCATAAGACATATCATCTTTAAAATCGGTATGTATGGATTGCTCCATTTCTCGGATATTTTTTTTCACTTGTCTAATACCTAGTTTCGTTTGAAATAATTAAATACGTGTCTCGAAGATTTTGTTTCGAAGATCATTCACCTTTAAACTGGGGCTCCCGTTTTTCAATAAAAGCCGCCACGCCTTCCTTGTAGTCATGACTTCTGCCTAAGTGTTGCATCGCTTTTCTTTCTCTTTCCAACTGCTCATTTAAGCTGTAGTCAAAGGAAGTGTGTACTAACTCTTTGATATTGGCTAATGCTTCAGTTGGCTGTTTGGCAAGATGCTCGGTCATATTTTGCGCTTCTTCCATCAATGTTTCATCGTCGACAACTTGATAGATTAAACCCCACTGCTCGGCTTGTTCGGCTTTTAATTTATTGCCGAGCATAGCCAGCGCTTTTGCGCGCGGCAAACCAAGTGCGCGGGTGAAATGCCACGAACTGCCAGAGTCCGGGACTAGGCCGACCTTGGCAAATGACAAAATAAAAGAAGCCGAGCGTGCCGCAATTACAATATCGCAGGCCATTACTAAACTAGCGCCAGCACCCGCTGCAACCCCGTTAAGAGCACAGATCACCGGCATTTTTAGGTTAGTAATTCGGCGGATAAGCGGGTTATAGAATTTTTCAACCGACAAACCTAAATCGGGCGCCTGGCCATCGGCGGTAACGGCGCGATCGTTTAGGTCTTGCCCAGCACAAAAACCGCGCCCTGCACCGGTGATCAGCAAACACCGCGTCTGGCCATCGGTAGCTATATCATCTAACGCCGTCTGCAACTCTTGATGCATTTGCACGTTAAAACTATTTAAGCGATCCGGCCGATTAAGGGTTAACTTAGCCACACCGCTATTTTTTTCTACAATAATCGTTTGGTACACGTTATTTCCTCATTTATAATCTTTAAAACAGTTGAAACATTTTTCACCACGGACAACCTTAGTTTGACTCATCGTAAATTAATCGAACTCTTTCTTTCTCCGTTAACTCCGTATCTCCGTGGTGCATAGTCTTTTATTCTTTAATCTGATTTAAACAGGTATCTAATATGCCCATTTACGCCGTCGACAATTTTATTCCTGTTATCAAAAATAACACTTACATCCATCCTAGTGCAGAAATCATCGGTGATGTGATCATCGAAGAACACTGCTTTATTGGCCCCGGCGCTGTTTTACGCGGAGACTTTGGCCGTATTTATGTCGGTCACCACAGTAATATTCAAGATACCTGCGTATTACATAGCTTCCCCGACAAAGATTGTCACTTAGAACCTTACAGTCACATCGGCCATGGGGCTATTTTACACGGCTGCCGCATTGGCGAACATGCTTTAGTTGGCATGAACGCCGTTGTCATGGACGACGCAAAAATCGGCGCCGAATCATTTGTTGCCGCGAGCTCGTTTGTTCGATCGGGCTTCCAATGCGACCCCCGTTCGATGTTAATGGGTGTACCGGCCAAAGTCGCTCGCCAAGTTACCGATCAAGAATTCGGCTGGAAAAAACAAGGCACCCAGGAATATGTTGAACTGGGAGAGCGTTATTCCAAAACTATTCGCGAAATCGAACCCTTGGTGGAAGAACAACTCGACCGACCTCGGTATCAAGATTCTACCCACCAACCTAAAAATTAAAACATTTTCACCACAGAGTCACAGAGGGCACAGAGAAATGGACTACTCAATTGGCCATTCTTTTTATGCCCTGTTTTAACAATGGAACATTAAAATTAATAAGTAGTCCCCATTTCTTATTTGCGATCCTCAAATAGGTTAATAATTGAGCTTCGTGGATTGATTCAAGTTTACTAACCGATTTCAATTCAACAATTACTTCGTTATTCACAAGCAAATCAATTTTAAGCTTATTTCCAACCAAAACACCCTTATAATTAATTGCGAGCGGCCATTGTCGCTCAAATTCTAACGAAGCAAGTTTTAACTCATGACACAGACATTCTTCATAAACCGATTCCAACAACCCCGGCCCTAACTGCCGATGAACTTCCATAGCGCAACCAATTATCTTTCCCGTTAAAATGCCTTCTTTTTCAACATACATTATCAATTCCCTTAATATCTCTGTGTCCTCTGTGACTCTGTGGTAAAAGTCCTTGATCTTTTAGTTTTTCAACCTCTCCACTAATGTCAAAATATCATAAACTGCCACCGGTTCACCGTGCTGATTACTGACTTCGACCGCCCAAATAACAATCCCTGTATCGTATTTATCATCAGGTTTTTTGATTTTTTTGATTTTACGTTTGGCGGTTAGTTGCACTTGTATGGTATCGCCAATGCCGACAGGTTCTACAAAACGAAGATTGTCGATGCCGTAATTAGCAATAACTGGGCCTTGACCTGGATCGACAAACATTCCCGCCGCTGCTGATATCACAAAATATCCATGCGCTACTCGCTTTTCGAAGAAAGAATCTTTTGCCGCTATTTCATCGAAATGAGCGTAAAAGTGGTCACCTGACAAGCAACCAAAATTAACGATATCGGCTTCGGTTACTGTTCGGCGATGGGTGGTTAATGACTCGCCTATTTCCAATTCTTCAAAATATTTTCTAAACGGGTGAACGCGATCGGTTTTGGTTTTTGCGCCTTTAGTATATTGATTGGTGATAGCCATAATCGAACTTGGCGAACCTTGAATGGCGGTACGTTGCATATAGTGTTTTATCGCGCGAGAACCGCCTAGTTCTTCGCCGCCACCAGCGCGTCCTGGGCCGCCGTGAACCAAACTTGCGAGCGGCGAGCCGTGGCCGGTTGATTCTCTAGCGCATTCTGCGTCCAACACTAACATTCGTCCATGATGTGAAGCACTGGCGAGAATAATATCTCGTGCGTAATCGGAACTCTTGGTAATGACTGAACCTGCTAGGCTGCCTTTGCCCATTTTGGCTAGTTGGATTGCTTGTTCGATGCCTTCATAAGGCATCATGGTACTAACTGGTCCAAACGCTTCAACTTCATGAGCGATGATATTTTTAAATGGGTCCGCGCAGCGTAATAAAGTCGGCGCCATAAAAGCGCCTTTTTCTTTATCTGCACCAATTAACTGGTAGCTGTCTAAACCGCTTAATAGCGTTTCGTTGCCTTGCATTAGGGTATTAACCGCCGCTAATACATCCTCTCTTTGCGATTTTCCAACCAAGGCTCCCATGCGAGTTTCTTTTTGGGTCGGGTCGCCGATGGCAGTAGCTTGCAGACGCTTAACGAGGGCTTCGCCGACCGCTTCGGTCAGATTTGCTGGCACAATTGCCCGTCTAATAGCAGTACATTTTTGTCCGGCTTTAGTGGTCATTTCTCGTGCAACTTCTTTGATATAAAGATCAAACTCAGGGTCCTCAACGGTGACATCCGGCGCTAAAATACAACAGTTAAGCGAATCAGCTTCCATAGTAAAAGGTACGCTTTTAGCGACAATGTTTGGGTGGCTTTTGAGCTTTTGTCCAGTAGACGCGGAACCGGTAAAAGTCACTATGTCTTGTTCATTGACATGATCTAAAATATCGCCAACGCTACCACTAATCAATTGAACGGAGCCTTTAGGCAATATTTCAGATTCAACAATCGCCCGAACCACCACTTCGGTCAAATAACAGCTGACGGTACCGGGTTTTACGATAACTGGAACACCTGCGATTAAACTCGGAGTAATTTTTTCAAGCATGCCCCAAACCGGAAAGTTAAACGCATTAATATGTAGGGAAACGCCCTCTTTGGAGGTCAGTATGTGCTGACCAACAAAGGTGCCGTTGGCAGATAACGGCTCAACCGGACCTTCCACCACAAAGGTATCATTGTTTAAATCGCGGCGAGCAATTCCGGTATAACTGAACATCGTACCGATGCCGCCTTCAATATCGACCCAAGAGTCGGCTTTAGTCGCGCCGCTCATATAAGAAATTCGGTAAAAGTCTTCTTTACGGTCGAGTAAGTATTTGGCCAGCAGCTTAATCCGCTCTGCACGGTCATGAATGGTCAATTTACGAAGCTCTGGACCCGCTACTGAACGACCATAATCCAATATTTGGTCAAAGCCCGAATCAAGCGAATGGACTTCGCCAATCAGTTGATCATTAACGGAATTATGGAGTTGATCGACCCGACCATTGCCGCTGCACCATTCACCTTTTACATAGCTTTGTATTTTCATTCTTTCTCCGAGAGATAGAGGGAATTAATCAACCCAAAATAAGTTGTAACTGAAGAAGTTTATTTGATACACAATTGTATCCAATTTTGATTATTTTGTAACGCTTTTATCGGATAAGATATAGACCGTGAGCTTTGCCGGCGATTTCTAGAAGTTATGTAAAAGCTAGCGAGGTGTTTTAGTGAGATTACTGCTAGAATCTGTCTTTTGCCATTAAAAGCAGAGGTTTATTTTTCATGTCTACTAAAAAGAGAGTTCCTAAGTCTTCTCGTTGTTATATTTCTGCAAATAACTTTATCTTTCTATTTGTATTTCTAACGCTCTCATTAAGTCAGAACTCTTTAGCCATCGACAGAAAAGAACTCGAAAGCCGGATAATAGAAACCATGGATGTTGAATCGGTGGTCAAAAAATCAATAGCTGTTTATCGAAAGGAAATGTTACGTTTATATCCAACGCTTTCGGAAGAATACCTAGATTTACACTATGGCGATGTTTTGGCACAAGGAGAAAAGCGATATCTGCAAATGTACGTTAAGTCTTTGTCCATCTACAATCGGGATGAGTTACAACAAATTCTTGATTTTTATGATACTGAATTCGGACAATGGTTTCTGAAAAAATCTCGTGACTACAACAATGCCGTTCAGCAAGATATGGGAAATGCCGCTAAGGAATTAAACGATGCGATAATAGAAAAGGGCAAAACTATACAATAATAACTATCTATTAGCCCCCAATTTTTCTGGTTACAACATTCATGAAAACAATTATCGAAAAGGCAAGTAAATCAGATTTGCCAGAGATCAACTCTATCTATAACCATTTCGTAAAAAATAGTAATGTCACCTTCGACATTCAACAATGGAGCGAGCAAAAGCGAATAAATTGGTTCGAACAATTCGAATCTCCAGAATCGATTTATAATTTGCTGGTAGTAAGATCCGCAAACGGAATAATCGCCTTTGCCTATAATTCGAAATTTAAGGAGAAACCAGCCTACGCGACTTCTTCTGAAGTGACTGTTTATGTTAAACGGGGAGAAGAAGGAAACGGATTAGGAGGAAAATTATATCAACAGCTTTTCCAGAAACTGTCCAATTCTGGTCTTCATCGCCTTTATGCAGCTATTACGCTTCCGAACGAGTCTTCAATTCGATTGCATGAAAAGTTTGGCTTTAAGAAGATTGCCAGGTTAGATGAAGTCGGTTTTAAAAATGACCGTTATCATTCAACGGTAATGTTTGAGAAGAAGATTTAGCCGTTTTTTAGAAACCACAATGCGAAATCAAATAATACACAAGAGGAATATGACAGTTGAACCTGGGAAATAAAGCAAATATCGTTCTTCCGATTTTATTGGTATCTATCGGCGTTGACCAATTTACCAAGTACTTTGCATTCAATACGCTAAGAGGAAGCGAACTACAGTCCTATTTTTATGACTCCTTAAGAATCGTTTACTCAGAAAATATTGGTGCGTTTTTAGGTATGGGAAATATGCTGCCCGCAGAAACCCGTTTTTGGTTATTTACTGTTTTGGTCGGTTTGTTTTTATTGACACTTTTAGTTTATTTATTTACCGCTAAGAAAATTAGCCCAGTTGAATTAGCGGCTTTATCATTAGTTTTTTCGGGTGGCGTTAGTAATTTTTATGATCGAGCAACCCACTCAGGAGCCGTGATCGATTTTCTTAACCTCGGTATTGGCTCGGTAAGAACGGGCATATTTAATGTGGCTGATATGGCGATCATGTTGGGCGCCGCTATGATCCTAGTTGTCAGTTTTAAGCGGAATGACCGACGCGAAATGTAATTTCGTTAGGCGATTTACGAGTTGTCACACTAGCAGATCAAACTAAATCAATATCTCCAAGCCAAGACCAATCACCAAAATAGAAGATATCCCGATTGCAATTTTACGGCTAGTCGCTGAATATTGAATGGTGGTTTTTAATCCGAACAAAGGTCTTAAGAAATTCACCCTTCGAATTATTTCGAAACCGGCGGCACATAAAGTAAAGGTTGCAATAAGAACTAAGACAGGCTCCAAAACTGGACCAATACCAAGCTGTGTTAGCTCGAATCCAACAACTACAATGATTGTTTGATGGAGGATATAATATGGATAGACGGCTTCATTGAAATAGCTTAATTTCGCTGAATTTGCATTTAAAAATCGATAGCCCAAACCAAGAAGCGCCAGAACCCAGACCATTCGATCAAGGCTATAGACTATGGCGCCCGCCACTGAAAGAATAGGCGCTATTTCCTGGCCTTCAATTTTCCAAACGAAATTATAAAAAAGGACTACTACGATATAACAGACTACGCTGACAAGCAGTAATTGCGTCGAGTTTTGTTTGAGCCACTGCCAGATTATTGCATGCCAACCAATAATATAGCCATAGACCAAAAATAGGAAACCAAGTGGCTCTTTAGTATCGTCTATTGTCAATTGAATAATTAATATTGGTAACATTGCTATTGTTGTTGCGATATAACCATTCCTTCGAGCGAGCCAATTGATAGCCGCGTCGAATCGCCACCAATTGAGCAGCGGCAAAAGAAAAATTAGATAAAGTGAAAACCGCCATAGCTCTCGTAAATACCATAAATGATTAACGTCAATATGGTGCCAAATTCCCGGTGAATAATCTTTAAATACAGGGTTGTCAATCTCGAAAAATATTTTGTAAAACTCCCAATAGCTTATATTGAGATCGCCTTGTTGGGTCATTTCATAATAAAGCTGCGGAGGTACTATCACTAATATTGCAAATAGTAATGGCAGCAATAAACGATAGGAGCGCTGAGTAATAAATCGAAGCAGCGATACCTTTGCGAGAATAAAACGAATAGCGATCCCGGAAATAATCCACAAAATTGGCATTCGCCACGGGTTAACCAATAACATTACTGTTTCCAGATTTTCGCTAAGGTATTGGCTTTTTACGTGAAAGCCCCAATTAGCGGTGTAGAGCATTCCCGTGTGATACAAAATCAATAAACCAAAAGCCAAGATGCGGAGCCAATCTAAATCGTACCGTCTTTGCGGAATATTTTCGTTGTTTGGTATAAAGAGGGACTTAAATTTATCAGTCATTGGCTAGCTTTTCTCGATTTCTAGTTAAAATGGGTTTTATCATTTTTGAGGCTTTAAGAAACTATTCGGCCCCTATTCGAAGGACAATCTTGTCCCGATTCGAGCCGACAAGCCACTCCTATGTGACTGAATCTAACAGATTTGTTGCAAGCGGCAAATTGCAGTGATGAATCAATGAAGGTTTGCTCCACATCCGGTAAAATAGCCGCATCTAATTAATCGAGATTTAAAATTTGAATTGGCAGCACTTTGAAAGAAATGAATTTCGTTACCAAATACTTTTTTGGTCCGTATTAGCTTCTCTTCAAGCGGGCATTGGAGCGGCAACATTTATAGCCGACTACCAACGACTTGATATTCCATTAGAATCATGGAAAGCAATCGTTTGGGAATCTTCCAGCCAGCTTAGCGGCGCATTGCTGATATTTGCGATCGTTTGGTTCGATAAAAAACTGCCAATGAGTTCGGCCAAACCGATAAGAAGTTTTATCGGCCATTTACTATTTTCAGTGGTTTACTCAGTCAGTCACGTAATTGGTATGGTATTGCTTCGAAAAGCCGCCCACTATTTCATGGGTGGCAGCTACGATTTTGGTGACTGGTCTAAAGAGCTTATTTATGAGTACACTAAAGATGTTTACAGTTATTTTTGGATAGTGGCGGTTATTTACAGTTATCGATTTATTATTTCTCGGCTTCGCGGCGAAGCGACTGTTATTGCAGTCGGTGAAGATACTCCGCAGCCAGAACGGCCAGAAAGATTGTTGGTCAAAAAAATTGGTAAAGAGTTTATCTTAAAAATAGAAGACATCGAGTGGATCGAAGCCTGCGGCAATTATATGAATCTTCACATCAAAGACAAAGTCTATCCACTTCGTGAAACCATGGCTAATTTGGAGCGCAAACTCGACCCGAAACAGTTTGTGAGGATCCATCGGTCTAGAATGGTTAATCTCGATTGTATTAAAGAGATATTAGCGCTTGATACTGGCGATTTTGAAGTCATCACCAAAAATGATCAGTCGCTCAAACTCTCTAGGCGTTTCAGGGAAAAAGTAAAAGCCGTTTTGTATTGACTATCTCTGCATAAAAAGCGATTTGGTATTTCCTTTGAAACATCCTTTCCACTCATTCAGTTATTCCCCTATAATGATAATGCGGTTAATCCGTACACTAATTAATTCTCAGGGCGGGGTGAAATTCCCCACCGGCGGTAATTTTGATTGTCTATTAGATAATTAATTCAGCCCGCGAGCGCTTTTGTTTTTATCAAAATAAAAGGTCAGCAGATCTGGTGGAACTCCAGAGCCGACGGTTAAAGTCCGGATGGGAGAGAATTGGAAGTTTCGAATCCTATCGATCGCGAAATTTCCTAACGGCGCATCGACGTTTGTTTTTTATTGCAAGCGACTTTGTGGCGTGTTCCTGCTTGCCCTGATTCATGTCAACTAAGAGGCATTACCACATGAGTCAGTCATTATTATCAATTTTTGGCGATCCTACTGATCGCGTTAACAAAGCTATTTCAGCACTTCAAAACGGCCAAGGCATTTTATTGGTCGACGACGAAGATAGAGAAAATGAGGGTGACCTTATTTTTTCCACCGATCATTTAACGGAAGCCCAAATGGCGATGCTAATTCGCGAATGCAGCGGCATTATCTGTTTGTGTTTAACCGATGAAAAACTTAGGCAACTTAATTTGCCGCAAATGGTTGCCAATAATAACAGTCAATATGGGACGGCGTTTACCGTATCAATAGAGGCTGCGAAAGGTGTTACCACTGGCGTATCCGCAAAGGACCGTTTAACCACGATTATAGCGGCATCAAGACAACAATCCAAACCATCGGATCTTTGCCAACCGGGACATATTTTCCCGTTACGAGCGACACCTGGCGGCATTCAAGTAAGGCGAGGTCATACCGAAGGAACGATTGATTTGATGAAATTGGCAAACCTAAATGAATCCGGCGTTCTTTGCGAACTGACTAATCCCGATGGCACTATGGCAAAACTAACAGAGATCGTCAGCTTTGCTCTCAAACATGAAATGGTGGTTTTGAGTATTGACGATATTGTTTGCTATCAAAAAGAATCGTTAAGTCGGGCAAGTTAAAAAGAAGCTTTATTTTGCCAAAAATTACTATAGAGTGGGTTGTCGAATGCTGACGCTACATCGATATTTCATATATATTTGCAACTATACTGCAATATTTCATGAAATATTGATGTTAATCACTCACCCCAACACTCGATAATTTTAACAAACTCCGACAGGTATAAATTAGTTTGATGAGCATCCAACGCACGATGATCGATCGATAACGATACATAACACTTTGGCCGAATGACCATAGTATCTTCGCCGTCAATTTGTTCTACCACCACCCGCTTTTCTAGTTTACCAATACCTAAAATTGCTACTTGCGGCTGGTTAATAATAATGGGCGTTGCGAATAAGCTTCCACTGACTCCGTGATTCGATATGGTTAGAGTTCCGTTTTGCAAATCCTTTGATTTTAATTTTCCATTGCGCGCTTTTTCTGTTTGTTGATTTAGTGCATTTGCAATTTGAAATAAATTCATTGACTGCACTTGCTGAACCACCGGCACCACTAAACCTTCGTCACCAAGCGCGGTACCCACACCGATATTTATATCACTAAAAATTTCCAATGCATCTTGGTGAAACTTGGCGTTCACTTGCGGAACGGTAGCCACCGCCTTTGCCATTGCCGATAAAAAGTAGGCGGTAAAGGTTAACTTAACTCCTAGTTCAGCATATTCTTTTTTATGCCACTTGCGGTGCTCAATAATATTTCCCATGTCCATTTCGAAAACGCTGGTCACGTGTGGGGAAGTTTCTAACAAACTGCTCACCATATGATTGGCGATAGATTTTCGCATATTGCTGTGGGGTTTCATTTCTCCTTGAAGTGGCCGAGCCTGCGGTATCGACGAGGTAAAAGGCGTCACTTCTTTTGAAACTTCTACCGCGGCGAGCGGTGCGACAGGATCGCTTTGTTTAGCGCCACCAGATTTAATGTATTTAATAACATCGTCTCTGGTAACCCGTCCGCCTCTGCCGCTTCCGTTAAGATTGTCTAAGCTTAAATTATTTTCATGCAGTAATCGTCTGACTGCAGGACTAACAGAATTTCGATTGACGGTATTTTGCTCGGCTGATTCTTTTAGGCTGTTGCTGCTCAATTTTGGCGAGTCTACTTGAGCGGCAATGTCCGAACTTAATGTCTTAGAATTTGGGATTTTAGGGTTTTGACTAGTTGCCATTGCTTCTTTGGAAATTGCTCCTTTGGAAATTGCTTCTTTGGAAATCGTTCCCAAAGCTTGCTCTGGCTCGACCGCATCACCATTTTTCGCCTTCAGCGAATGTATTACGCCGGACACAGTGGCGCACACTTCCATCGCGACTTTATCCGTTTCTAATTCGGCGATTGGCTGGCCTTGTTCGACTTTATCACCAACAGCAACCAGCCAAGTGGAAAAGGTCGCTTGGGTGCCTTCGAGCTCGTCGCTTATTATTTTGATGTCAGTGATGTTATTCATTGGGTGGCATCTCCAAGATCCCTTATTGTTTTTTCGTAATTCGGGAACCCTTTCCCGACATAGCATTCGCTTTTCAAATTTCTATTAAATCCAACATCGACAGTTTAATAGCTGCCTCACTCGGTACCGCCGCATTCATTAAGTGAATATTATGCGGGTTGGGCGTATCTGGCATAGTCAATCGTTCAATTGGTGCATCCAAATCAAAGAAAGCCTCTTTCGCTAATACCGCCGCTATTTCAGCACCAAATCCAGCGGTCATATTATCTTCATGAACAATCAAACATCGGCCGGTTTTTTTCACCGATTGTAAAACTAAATCTTTATCCCAAGGCTGAATAGTTCGCAAATCGATCACTTCAATACCATTAGCAATTTCTAGCGCCGCTGACTCACATCGCTCAACCATCGCTCCCCAAGTCACTACTGTCAATTTATGGCCTTTGGTAAGCGTTTTTCCCTTGCCAAAGGGGATCACATAATCATTTCCGGGATAAGGTCTTCTTGACCAACGACCATCGAGCAATGAGCGGTGCTCGAAAAAGATGGTTGGATTATTATCTCGTAGTGCAAAACGTAACAAGCCAACTGCGTCTTCCGCATTAGATGGCATAACCACCTGCCAGCCTGTTTTGTGGGCCCATTCCACCTCATCACACATTGAATGCCAAGGATCGCCACGTCCGGCAAAACCGCCAGGAATTCTGATCACCATTGGCGCGGCAAATTGATTATTGGTTCGCCAGCGCATTATTCCGGTATCGGTAATTTGCTCGGCAGCAGGCTCCGCGTATTTTCGAAATTGGATTTCTGGCACCGGCATTAAACCGGATAACGCCATACCGACCGAGCGACCAATAATACCTTCTTCAGATAGACTGGTATCGAACACTCGTAAATCGCCGTGTTTTTCAGTCAATCCTAAAGTAGCAGCATGAACGCCGCCTTTTGGTCCCACATCTTCTCCAAACACTAATACCTTTGGATTAATGCTTAGCTCGTAATCCAGCACGTTGCGGATAGCCGTTAACATATTGAGTCTTGGTCCTTTTGGATCAGAGGTCTCAACGCTTTTAGGAAACTGATAATCGTCCGCATGAAGGCCGCCACGAAGTTGAATTTCCGGATTGTCGAACTGGTCTTTTTCGGCAAAGACGTATTTGGTTAGCTTAGAAACATCTGGCTCTGCTCGCTGTTTGGCTTTTTCAACCGCCGCGTTAACATCGTCATAGGCTTGGGTTTTTAGCGTTTGCCACGCGCTATCATCCAAAATATTCTGATCTTTTAAATAATTTTTTAATTTGGGCAGCGGATCGTTCGCTTTTTCATCCTGAATCATTGCTTTCGGTTTGTAAGTTTGGGTATCTTGGAAGGTATGTCCACATAAACGCGGTACCTTTAACCTCAATAGACAAGTACCAAGCCCTGCTCGAGTGTATTCAACAGCTTGTTGAATTAATCGGCTGGCTTCTTCAGGATCAGTGCCATCACCATCGACAATCTTTAGGTTCTTATAGGCCGATAAATTAGCAACTTGATCGCCACCCGGCGTTTGCACTTCCTGTGGTACTGAAATTCCATAACCGTTATCTTCGATATAAAATAAATGCGGGAGATTGTTGGTGGTTGAAATATTCAGCGCAGACCAAAATCCGGAAGTGGACATGGATGAATCGCCGCCCATCGAAACACCAATGGCGCCGCGATAATCTTCATCTTTGAGCTGGTCGCGGTTATAAATTATCGACTGAGCCCAGCCCGATATTGGTGTATATTGCGCACCAACGCCGCCGCACATAGGTAAAAGCATTGCGCCTTTGCGTTCGACATTGGGATAATTGCAGACCACACCGATATCTCGGCCGTCACTGTATCCACCAGACTTAGCCATTGGCGACGCCACCGCATCTTCAATATCGAGACCAAGTGACAAAACAAAAGGACGTGAACGGTAGTAACCGGTTGCACCGTCATGCGGGTGAGTCAGCAGGCAACCGAGTAAAATTTGTGCTAAATCGTGCCCTCTTGCAGAAAACTGGTTAAAGACCAATTTAGCTGGCACCAATTCTTG